>FWWM01000405.1_pt1 | contig 143341 bp, 129 predicted proteins | sample 2228351 | NCBI WGS metagenome assembly FWWM01 (sample SAMEA103939774, study PRJEB20133) | metagenome
CGCTGAACGAGGCCTTAGGCCTGCCTTTGGGGACGCGTCACAAGCTCTCGACGCCGCTCACCGCAGCCGCCATCCCCGAGGCGCCGCTAGAGCAGTACGAGAAATCCGCCGTGGATCAGCGTCCGGAGGCGCGACAGGCCGTCCTGGCCGTGAATCTGGCGCAAACCGGCAAGGACACGGCTCGCGCCGCTTTGCGGCCGCAGCTCGCTTTCCGCACCGTGTTCGAAGCCGATCGCCAGCGGTTCGTCACTCGGGGCGCAGCCAACTGGCTGGTGGCGCTCTCGCTTCGCTGGAACTTATTTGACGGCTTTCAGGACCGGCTTCGGATCCGGGAGTCCGAACACGCGCTCCGGCAGGCGCAAGCCCAGCAGCGCCGCGCCGAGTCGCTGGTTCGCCTCCATGTGCACAAGGCATACGCGGACTGGAAAGCCGCCCGCGAGCGCATCCAGGTCGCTCAGGCGGCGGTGGCCATGGCGGAAGAAAGTTTGCGGATCACCCGGAACCGCTATGAAGCGGGCCTGGCCAACGTGACCGACCTGTTGCGAAACGAGACGGCGCTGCTGGAGGCTCGCACCCGGTATTTAGCAGCTCTTTACGATCAGCGTATGGCGGCCGTCGGATTGGCCCATGCCGCGGGCATTCTGACCGCAGATTCGGAGGTGTTGCAGTGAACAGAGGGATGACCATGAGAATTCCCGCGACGATGATGGGATTGCTCCTGGCTTGGACCGCAGGATGCGGTCGCGCGCCGAAGGGCGAGGCCAAGACCGAGACCATGAAACCCGCCGTCGCGGTGAGCGCCGCTCGCGTGGCGCCGGTGGAATGGCCTTGGACTTACGAAGTCACCGGAACCGTGCGGGCCCGCACGAGCGCTGTGATCTCGGCGAAAGTCATGGGCTACGTGCGTGAGGTGACGGTCCGGCCGGGTGATCGTGTACGTGAGGGCGCGGTTCTGGTTCGGTTGGATGCGCGTGACCTGGAAGCCGCTTACCGGCAGGCCGAGGCCGCCCTTCAGGAAGCGCAGAGCGGCGTCCCTGAGGCCGACAACGCTACGGCGGCGGCGAAAGCCGGCCTCGAGCTCGCCCAGGTCACCTTCCGCCGCATGCGGGACCTGTACGAGAAGCGCTCGGTTTCCCACCAGGAGTACGACGAGGCGGCGGCCAGGTTGCGACAGGCCGAGGCCAATTACGAGATGGCGCAGGCGCGCCGCCGGCAACTGGCCTGGAAGATTCAGCAGGCCGAACAGGCCGTGAAAGCGGCGGGCATCGCGCGCGGCTACGCGGAAATCACAGCACCGTTCGATGGCGTGGTCACGGAAAAGACTGTCGAGCCCGGCGCCCTGGCGACGCCCGGAGCGCCACTGCTGGTTTTGGAGCGCGAGGGCGCCTACCGTCTGGAGGTCCCGGTACAAGAATCGCGTCTGGGAGACATCCGCTTCGGTCAAACGGTCGCGGTCAAGGTGGAGGCTCTCAGTCGCACCTTGGAGGGCCGGGTTGCTGAGATCACACCGGCTGTGGATCCCGCCGCCCGCTCGTTCCTGGTCAAGATTGATCTGCCGGCAGCGCCGGGGTTGCGCTCCGGTTTGTTCGGGCGCGCGGCGTTCACGTTGGGGAAGCGGCCGGCGCTGGTCGTGCCCGCTTCCGCGGTTGCCGAACGAGGCCAACTGGCGACGGTTTTCGTGATCGAAGCAGGACGCGCCCGAACGCGGCTGGTGACGGTGGGCCGCCGACAGGGCGACCAGGTCGAGGTGCTCTCCGGGTTGAACGCCGGCGACCAGGTGGTGGCGCCTCTTCCGGCAGGATTGGCAGACGGCACACGGGTGGAGGTCGGCTCGTGAAGGAGCGCACGCCTTTCGGCCCTGCGGGACGACTCGCGCAGGCCTTCATTGACTCCAAGCTGACGCCGCTGGTCATCGCCGCCTCGCTGGCGCTGGGCGCCTTTGCGGTGCTGAAGCTGCCGAGGGAGGAAGAACCGCAAATCAAGGTGCCCATGATTGACATCTTCGTGGGCATGCCGGGGGCTTCGGCGCGCGAGGTCGAAGAGCGCGTCACCAAACCGATGGAAAAGCTGCTGTGGGAGATTCCGGGCGTCGAGTACATCTACTCCACTTCCAGTCCCGGCGGCGCGATGGCGGTGGTGCGCTTCTATGTCGGCGAAGACGAGGAAGACTCGATCGTCAAGCTCAATCAGAAGATGTTCGCCAACTTCGACCTGATCCCGCCGGGCGCCACGCCGCCGCTGATCAAGCCGCGTTCCATTGACGACGTGCCGATCCTGGCGCTCACCCTCTGGAGCCGACGCTACGGGCCTTATGAGTTGCGACGCGTGGCCGCGCAGGTTCACGACACCATCAAACAGACGCCCGACGTCTCGGCCGTGGCCATCATCGGAGGACAGCGGCGCGAGATCCGCGTGACGCTGAACGAAACGCGGCTGGCCGCCTATTCTTTGACTCCGCTGGCGATTTATCAAGCGCTGGGCGCTTTCAACCGCCGGCTGCCATCGGGCGCCTTCGCCGCAGGCAACCGGGAGTTTCTGGTGGAGACCGGCGAGTTCCTGCGCACCGCCGAAGACGTTCGCAACGTAGTCGTCGGCGTGGCCAATGGCAAGCCCGTTTATCTGCGCGATGTGGCCGAAGTCAGCGACGGCGGAGAGGAACCCGCGCAATACGTCCACTTCGCGGGACGCGACGGGGCCTTCCATCCGGCGGTGACGCTGGCGGTCTCCAAGCGCAAGGGGACCAACGCCATCACGGTGGCCGGCAACGTGCTGCGACGCGTCGAGGCGCTCAAAGGCAGCGTGATCCCGCCCGATGTCGAAATGACCATCACGCGTCATTACGGCGAGACGGCGGCGGAGAAATCCAACGAGCTGCTGCTGCACATGCTGATCGCGGTGATCTCGGTGAGCCTCCTGATCTGGGTGGCGCTGGGACGCCGCGAGTCGCTGATTGTGTTCATCGCCATTCCGGTGACTCTGGCGCTGACGCTGGCGGTGTTCTACCTTTACGGCTACACGCTGAACCGCATCACGCTGTTCGCGCTGATCTTTTCCATCGGCATTCTGGTAGACGACGCCATCGTGGTGGTGGAAAACATCGCGCGTCACGCACGCCTGCCGATCAATCGCGGCCGTCCTCTGAGCGCTGTGGCGGTGGAAGCAGTGGACGAGGTCGGCAATCCCACCATCCTGGCGACCCTCACCGTGATCGCGGCCATTCTGCCGATGGCCTTCGTCGGCGGACTCATGGGACCCTACATGCGGCCCATCCCGGTGGGCGCTTCGGCGGCCATGACCTTCTCGCTGTTGGTGGCCTTCGTGGTCACGCCGTGGGCCGCAGTGCGCATCCTCAAGCTGGGGCGAGCGCACCTTGAAGGCGAGCAAGAGGGGCGGCTGACCCGACTCTACCGCTGGGCCATGGGGGCGTTGCTGGAGTCCAGAGCCCTGCGTGCGGCGTTTCTCTTCGGCGTGGTGCTCCTGTTGTTGGGTTCGATCGCTCTGCTGGCTGTCGAGTTCGTGAAAGTCAAAATGTTGCCTTTCGACAACAAGAGCGAGTTCCAGGTGATCATTGACATGCCGGAGGGCACGACGCTGGAAGAGACCGAGCGGGTGGCGCGGGCCCTGGCGCTGCGCGCGATCGAGCAGCCTGAAGTCGTTCACGTGCAAACTTACACCGGGACTGCGTCGCCGTATAACTTCAACGGGCTGGTGCGACACTACTTCCTGCGTCGCGGCTCCAACGTGGCCGACATCCAGGTCAATTTGCTGGGAAAGCACGAACGCACCCAGCAGAGCCATGACATCGCCAAGCGCCTGCGCCAGGCGCTGGAGCCTGAAGCGCGTCGCTACGGGGCTCGCATCAAGGTGGCGGAGGTGCCGCCGGGCCCGCCGGTACTTCAGACGCTGGTGGCTGAAATTTACGGACCGACGCAGGAGGGGCGTCAGCAGTTGGCGCGGCAAATCCTCGGGCTGTTCGAAAAAACCGAGGGCGTGGTGGACGTGGACTGGTACGTCGAAGACGATCAGCCCAAATACCGCCTCGTGGTGGACCGCGAGAAGGCTGCGCTGCACGGCATCACAGAAGAGGAGATCGCGCGAACCATGCGCATCGCCTCCGCCGGAGAGGCCGCCGGCCTGCTTCATGCAGAGGCCGAAAAGGAAGACGTGCCCATCACCGTAAGGCTGGAACGCGCGGCGCGGTCCGATCCCGAGCGGTTGCTGAACCTGAAGATCCAAAGCCGGCTGGGATCTACGGTCGCGCTGCGCGAACTGGTGCGCGTGGAGCAGACCGTGGAAGACAAAAGCATCTATCACAAGAACCTGATGCCGGTGACCTATGTGACCGCGGACGTGGCCGGCGTCATCGAGAGTCCGGTGTACGCCATCCTCAAGTTAGGCCGCGAAATCTCACGCATCCGCATGCCCGAGGGTTACACGATCGAGCAGTACACGGCGCGTCAGCCTGAGGATGCATCGCGTTACGCCATGAAGTGGGACGGCGAATGGCACATCACTTATGAAGTCTTCCGCGATCTGGGCCTGGCCTTCGCCGCGGTGTTGATCCTGATCTACGTGCTGGTGGTGGGATGGTTCCAGTCGTTCGTGACGCCGCTGGTCATCATGGCCGCGATTCCGTTTTCGCTGGTGGGCATCCTGCCGGCGCACGGTTTGTTGAACGCGTTTTTCACGGCTACCTCGATGATCGGCTTCATCGCCGGCGCGGGCATCGTGGTGCGCAATTCGATCATCCTGGTGGACTTCATCGAGCTGCGGCTGAAGCAAGGCATGCCGTTGAAGGAAGCGGTGGTGGATGCCGGGGCGGTCCGATTCAGGCCCATGTTGCTCACGGCGGCGGCAGTGGTGGTAGGCGCCGCGGTTATCCTGTTCGACCCGATTTTTCAAGGTCTGGCGATCGCTCTGATGGCCGGCGAGGTGGCCTCGCTGCTGCTCTCGCGCATGACCGTGCCGATCCTCTATTTCATCGCCGGTCGTCGCAAGCCGCTGACGCTGGTGAACGCGCCGGAGGCGGAAACGCGCGTGACGTAAGCTGCCACCCCGTTAAAATGGGAGGTGGCGCCTCGGATAATTCTGCGCCTCCTTCTCGGCGGGCCTTTCTTCGCAACCGCGGCACAGCTCCCGCCACAGCACGAGCGCATCGTGGTCACCGGGAACTGGGAGCCCGTTCCGCTGGAGGAAGCCGATCGCGCCGTGCGCCTGCTGCCGGTGCGGCCGCTGTTGCTGACTCACGGCGTGTGGACCGACTTCCTACGCGCGGACGCGTCCCTGGATCTGCGCTCGCGAGCGCCCCATGGCGTGCAGAGCGATCTCGGCATCCGCGGCGCAACTTTCGGCCAGACCCTGGTCCTGCTGGACGGATTCCGGCTCAACGACCCACAGACCGGACACCACAATCTGGATATCCCGATTCCGATGGAAGCCCTCTCGCGCATCGAGGTGTTGCGAGGGAGCGGTTCGACACTCTACGGTGCGGACGCCGTAGGCGGCGTCGTGCACTTTCTCCCCGCGGAACCCGCTGCGAGCGCGGTGCGGTTGCGGGCCGCCGCGGGTAACTTCGGCGTCCAGGAGCAACGCGCTTGGACGGAATACCGCCGGGGTGAATGGTCGCAGCAGTTGGGCGGTGCGCGCGACTTTTCGACCGGCTTTCGACCCAATCGCGATTACCGAAATCTCTCGCTGGCCTCGGTAAGTCGGCACGCGGCAGGCGGTATGAGCACCACCTTGCTGTTGGCTTACAACGATCGTGCTTTTGGCGCCGAGGGATTCTACGGTCCTTTCCCTTCCTGGGAGCGCACGGGAACGCGGTTTGCGTCGCTTTCGCATCGTCGCAGCAGGACGAGCGTGGGCGCCGCCTACCGCAGACATACCGATTGGTTCGTGCTGGAACGCGATCGCCCGTCCTTCTACAGCAACCGGCACCGCTCCGACACCTGGCAGGCCGGCCTTCGACGACGGGAGGAAGTGGCCGGCAATGCGCGCCTGTTCTGGGGCATGGAGGCTTATCGCGATGCCATCGTCAGCAGCAATCTCGGGCGCCACGCTCGCGCGCGGCTGGCGGGCTACGGCGCTCTCGACGTCCGCGCTCTGGGGCGGTTTTCCCTTTCCCTCGGCGCGCGCCAGGAAAGCTATCGGCCCGGAGCAGCGCCCCTGGCGCCCAGCCTGGCGGGGGGCGTCTGGTTGAATCCGCGGCTGAAGCTCCGCGGCGCCGTGAGCCGGGCCTTCCGGCTGCCCACCTTCACCGAGTTGTACTATGTGGATCCCGTCCATCGGGGTTCGGCTGAGCTGCGTCCGGAGCAAGCCTGGAGTTACGAGGCGGGCGCGGATTTCCACGGCGGCCGGTTTCAGGCCTCCTGGACCGCTTTCGAGCGGCGAGAGCGCGACGGCATTGACTACGTTCGCAATCCGGGCGACACGGTTTGGCGCGCAGCCAACCTCCGCCAAACGCGCCTGCGAGGGCTGGAGTTCTCAGGGGCGCTGCAACCGGCGAAAGGGCAGCAGATGGAGATGGCCTGGACGGCGCTGCACGGCGCCGCAGCGGCCCTGGCGGGTTTGGAGTCGAAATATGTCTTCAATTACCCATCGCAAAGCGCCGTCATCGGTTGGCGGGGTAACCTGAGAGGCGTTTGGACGGGGTGGGCGCGCCTGCACGTCTGTCGGCGCACTCGCCGTCCGGCTTACGCCGTGTGGGACGTGGCCCTAGCCCGCGACGGCGCTCGCTGGAGGCCATTCGCTCGCCTGTACAACCTGACAGGCACGCGGTATGAAGAAGTGGCGGGCGTCCCAATGCCCGGACGCAGCGCGGTGATCGGGCTGGAGCTTGTGCTGGGAGCCGGCGGCCGCAACTAACACCTGCTGCACGGTTGTCACCGAACGACGCCGCCGGCATCTCTAGCAGCAGAGGGAACCTACGATGACATTGGAACGCTACCTTCGCTTGATCGCCGGCTTTTTCGTCCTGCTCAGCGTGGCGCTGGGTTGGTGGGTGGATTCGCGGTTCTTCTGGTTCACGGCCTTCGTGGGTCTGAATCTGTTGCAATCGGCCTTCACGAACTGGTGCCCCATGGTAGCGGTGCTGAAGAAGCTTGGCGTGCGTCCGTGTTCTTGATCCTGAGCAACTCCGGACCGCAGACCGAATAACATCAACGTCGCTCGCCAGCGAGATCGCCACCGGGCCGGCGCAGCGCGCGGCCCCACGCTTTGCTATGCTCAGGCGCATGGCGGCACAAAAACCCAAAGCCACGGTGCGAACCCGCAAAGCCAAGGCTGAGGTCTTCGAGGAGTTCGACCGAATCAGCAAGGAAGTCGAGGCGGCGCAAGCAGCGGCTGACTCGAAGGCGGCCGAAGCCGCGGCGCTCGAGGAGGCGGAAGTGCGCCAGGCGGTTGAAGGTCTGACGGTGGAGAGCGTGGTCAGCAGGATTTCCGCCCTGGGACTGGAGGTCTCCAGGGCCCTGGCGGAAATCTCGGCCAGACTTGTTGAGGAGGTCGAGCGACTGGCGGCGGTTCGCAAGGCCGTGGAGCTGGAACAGAAAGAGCTGGAGCGCCTTCATAAGATAGACGTGGCCGCGACGGCCCTGGATCAGCTCGTGCAAGACTACCGCTTGCAGAAGCAGCGCCTGGAAGCCGAGATCGCCGCGCAGCGCGCCGCCTGGGAGGAGGAGGCGCGTGCAGCCGAGCGCGAGCGGCGAGAGCAAGAAGAGGCGCTCAAGAAGCAACGACAGCGGGAAATCGAGGAGTACGAGTATAAGAAAGCGCTGGAGCGTAAGAAGGCGCAGGATCGCTGGGAAGAAGAAATGCGCCTGCTCGAAAAGAGAAACAAGGAGAAGCAGGAGGCGCTCGAGAAGGACTGGCAGCAGCGGGAAGCGGCTCTCAAGGAGCGGGAGCAGGAACTGGTCGCGCTGCGCCAGCAAGTGGCGGAGTTTCCGGCGCGCCTGAAGGCCGAAACCGAGCGCGCGGCGGAGGAAGCCGCCCGGGCCGTCGAAGAGCGCTTCCGGCAAGAGATGGCGCTGATGATGAAGGATGCCGAAGCCGAGCGGCGTGTGGCGGAGCTGAAAATCAAGACCCTGGAGGAAATGGTCGCCCGGCAGGCGGCGCAGATCGCCTCCCTGGAAAGGCAGCTCAACGAAGCCAAGCAGCAGGTGCAGGATATCGCGGTCAAGGCCATCGAAGGGGCCTCGGGGGCCAAAGCGCTGGCGGCCATCAACCAGATCGCGATGGAGCAAGCGCGGCAACGCCCTCGAACCGAGTAGCCCCCTTGCATCGAGGCCGGTGAATCGCACAGAATCAAGGCCATGGAGTCGCCACTCACGCTGCACCGGCTTCACTTCGCGTTCACGATCAGCTTTCACTATCTTTTCGCCCAGCTCTCTATGGGGTTGGCGCTTCTGATCTTCATCCTGAAAACCAGGGCTCTGAAATCCGGCGACGAGCATTACAATCGCGCGGCGCGCTTCTGGCTAAAGATTTTCGCCATCACCTTTTTAATGGGTGTGGTGACCGGGGTGCCCATGGAGTTTCAATTCGGCACCAACTGGGCGCGCTTCGCGAAAGCGGCCGGAGGGGTCATCGGGCAGACTCTAGCAATGGAAGGGGTCTTCGCGTTCTTTCTGGAATCCAGCTTCCTGGGCTTGCTGTTGTTCGGTGAAAAGCGCCTGGGCCCGCGGCTGCACTGGTTGGTGTCGCTATTGCTGTTTATAGGCACGTGGCTTTCGGCCTACTTCATCCTGGCGACCAATGCCTGGATGCAACACCCCGTGGGCTACCGCATGACGGCAGGAGGGGAGATCGAATTAGAGAGTCTGCGGGCCTTATTGCTGAACCCGTGGCTCGGCTGGATGTTTTTGCACAACCAGGCGGGCACCGTGGTCACCGCAGGCTTTGTCATGGCCGCCATCGGCGCGTTCTATCTCCTCAGCGGAAAGCATGTGGCCTACGGGCGCACGTTCGTCCGCGTGGGCGTGATCGCGGCCGGCGTCGCCAGCGTCCTGTTGCTGCTGCCCACCGGCCATCAGCAAGCGAAGAACGTAGCCAGGCACCAGCCGCCCACCCTGGCCGCCATGGAGGGCCAGTTCGAGACGATGACCGGGGCGCCGGTGACCATCATCGGCCAGCCCGACGTGGCCAATCGGCGGCTGGACAATCCCGTGCGCATTCCAGGGTTATTGAGCTTCATGATTCACGGCGACTGGGGCGCTGAGGTCAAAGGGCTGGAGGCTTTCCCGCGCGAAGACTGGCCCGACCAGGTCCCCTTGCTGTACTACTCCTACCACATCATGTTCCACTTAGGTATGATTTTCATCGCCGTGTCGCTGGTGGCGGCTTACAAGCTCTGGCGCGGTCGTTTGTTCGAGAGCCGCCGCATGTTGTGGGTCTTACTATTCAGTATCCCCTTCCCCTTCATCGCCAATACGGCCGGCTGGATGACGGCGGAGCTCGGCCGTCAGCCCTGGCTCATTTACGGCGTCCTGCGCACCAGCGAAGGCGCCTCCTTCAACGTCTCCTCGGGTAGCGCGCTCTTCACGCTCATCGGTTTCCTGGGTATGTACATCGTACTGGGCATTCTTTTCCTGTATCTGTGTTACCGGGAGATTCACCACGGGCCGGAGCCGCTGACGCCGGTTGCCGCCCAGGCTGCCGAATAGGAGTTCGCCATGGAGACCCTCTGGTTCATCCTGCTCGCGTTCATGATCACGACCTACGTCCTGCTGGACGGCTTCGACTTAGGCGCCGGCATTGTGCATTTCTGCGTGGCGCGCAACGATCCGGAACGGCGCCAGGTGATCCGCAGCATCGGTCCGGTGTGGGACGGCAATGAAGTATGGCTGGTGGCCGCCGGAGGCACGCTGTACTTCGCCTTCCCTGCCCTGTACGCCGCCGGCTTCAGCGGCATGTATCTGCCGCTCATGATGGTGCTCTGGCTGCTCATCCTGCGCGGCGCCGCCATCGAGTTTCGGAACCACATTGACAGCCCCGTGTGGCAGCCGTTCTGGGATGCGGCCTTCAACGGGGCCAGCGCCTTACTCGCAGTGCTTTTCGGCGCCGCGCTGGGCAATGTGGTGCGCGGCGTCCCCTTGAACGCCTCCGGAGAGTTTTTCCTGCCGCTGTGGACCGACTTTCGCCCGGGGACCGAGCCGGGCGCACTGGACTGGTACACGGTCCTGGCTGGTTTGACCGCCCTCCTGGCGCTCGCTCAGCACGGCGCTCTTTGGGTGGCGCTGAAGACCGAGGAGCCGGTGCGGGGGCGGGCGCACCGCGTCGCCTCTCTGGCCTGGTACGGCGTGCTCGGTTTCACCCTGATCCTCACCGGGGCCACGTTCCGCGTGCAGCCCCACATCCCGGAGCGATTCGCTCTCCAGCCCTGGGGCGCCATTTTTCCGGCGGCGGCCCTGGGCGGTTTGATCTGGATTGCTCTCGCCGTGCGGCGCGGGCAAGACCGCCACGCCTTTCTGGCTTCCTGCGCCTACCTGGCGGGGATGCTCGCTAGTGTAGCCTTTGGTTTGTATCCTTACGTGTTGCCATCCACCAAGGATCCGACCTTAGCTCTGACGATCTATAACTCGGCGACCAGTCCTTACGGCATGAAGGTAGCCCTCTATTGGTGGATTCCCGGCATGGTGCTGGTGGTGGGTTACACCGTTTTTGTTTACCGGCGGTTTGCCGGCAAGATTCGGCTCGACGAAGAAGGTTACTAACCGAGCGACGCCATTATGAACATCGGCGTGTTGCGGGAGCGGAACCCGGGAGATCGCCGTGTGGCGCTGACGCCCGCGGTGGTCCGACGGGTGACCGAGCGCGGACACAAAGTTTGGGTGGAGACCGGGGCCGGCGACGGGGCCATGTTCCAGGACCACGATTTCCTGCGCGCGGGCGCCTCGGTGGCATACTCGGCAGCCGAAGTGATTCACCGCTCCGATCTGGTGGTGAAGATCTCGACGCCGCGCCTGGAGGAACTGGACGAAGTGGCGCCCGGAGCGGCCGTCATGGCTTTCTATCACATGGCGGTCGCGGGCCCGGGAATCTTCCAACGGTTGCGCGAGCGGCGCATCACAGCCATCGGGTGCGAAATCATCGAAACCGATGACGGGCGGCTGCCGGTGCTGGCGGCTCCCAGTGAGATCGCCGGCCAAATGACCGTCCCCCTGGCGACGCATCTGCTGCGCTCCTCCTCCGGCGGACGCGGCATCTTGCTGGGCGGCAGTCCCGGAGTGCCGCCTGCTCACGTGGTGATTCTGGGAGCGGGAACCGTGGGAAGCTGGGCGGCGCGTGCGGCAGTGGCGGCCGGGGCGCGCGTCACGGCGCTGGATATTGACGCGGAGAAGCTGCGCCACCTGGTGGAACACGTTCCTCACGTGGCCACGGCGCTGGCGGATCCGGAGACTGTGGCTGCCGCGGTGACTTCCGCCGACGTGGTCATCGGCGCAGTTTTAGTGGCCGGCGCACGGACGCCGCATGTCGTCACGCGCGAGATGGTGGAGCGTATGCGCCCGGGCTCGGTGATCATTGACGTAGCCATTGACCAGGGCGGATGCATCGAAACCAGCCGGCCGACCAGCATCGCGGAGCCGACCTTCGTCCACAAAGGCGTGGTCCACTACTGCGTGCCCAACATGACGGCCGACATGGGCCATTCGGCCTCCATGGCCATTGCCCAGGCTCTCATGCCGTACGTCCTTCTGCTGGCTGACAGAGGCGTGGAAGGAGCCTTGCGCGCTTCTCGCGCGCTGGCGCGCGGCGTTTATCTGTATCGCGGCGCCTGCGTGCAGCCGGGATTGGCGGCTGCCTGGGACGTTCCCTGTCACGATCTGGCGGTTCTGTTGGCCCAAGACGCCGCGTCAGGCGGAGCGCAGCCATGAGGTGGATCGAGCAGTACCGCGCGAAAGTCACGACCGCCGATCGGGCCCTCTCCGTGGTGAAGTCGGGCCATCGCGTGCACATCCATCAAGGCTGTTCGGAACCCGAGGCGCTCGTGGCGGCGCTGCTCCGCCGAGCCCCCGAGCTGCGCAACGTCGAGATCGTCCATTTGGCTACCATGGGCAGCGCCGATTACACGCTGCCTCAATATGAGGGCCACTTCCGCCACGTAGCCTTTTTCATCGGCGCCAATGTGCGGCAAGCAGTGCAGGAAGGGCGCGCCGACTATATTCCCATTTTTCTTCACGAAATCGAGAACTTATTCCGCACCGGAGCGATGCCCCTGGACGTCTCCCTGATTCAGTGTGCGCCGCCGGACGACTACGGTTACATGAGCCTGGGCGCGGGCGTGGACATCGCCCTGACCGCCGCCCAGTGCTCCAAACACGTGATCGTTCAAGTTAACGATCAAGCCCCGCGCACCCTGGGCGACGCTTTCCTGCACGTCAGTAAGGTGGAGGCCATCGTCGAGGTCTCCCATCCCCTGCCCGAATATCGCAAGCCCGAACCCACCGAGGTGCACCACACCATCGCGCGCCACGTGGCCAACTTGATTCCTGACGGCGCCACCTTGCAAACCGGCATCGGCGAGATCCCCGACGCCGTCCTCAGCGCCCTGAAGGATCACAAGGACCTGGGCGTGCACTCGGAGATGGTCTCCGACGGCATCATCGAGTTGATTCAGAGCGGCGTCATCAACAACGAGAAGAAGACTCTCCATCCCAACAAAGTGATCGCCGGATTCGTGCTCGGAACGCGCCGCCTGTTCGATTTCATCCACGACAACCCCATCTTCGAATTTCATCCCACCTCTTATTGCAATGACCCCTTCGTGATCGCCCAGAACGATCGCATGGTAGCGATCAATTCCGCCATCGAGGTGGATTTGACGGGACAGGTGTGCGCCGACTCCATCGGCCCCCTGCCTTACAGCGGCATCGGAGGCCAGGTGGACTTCATCCGCGGCGCTGCGCGGTCCAGAGGCGGCCTGCCCATCATTGCGCTCCAGGCGACCGCCAGGGAAGGTACGGTGTCGCGCATCGTTCCGTTGCTGCGCTCCGGCGCCGGCGTCGTCACCTCGCGCGGCGACGTTCATTACGTGGTTACTGAGTACGGCGTGGCGTATCTACACGGCAAGAGTCTGCGTCAGCGCGCCGAAGCCTTGATCGAGATTGCGCACCCGGCCTTCCGGCAAGAACTCCTGGAGGCTGCGCATCGCATCGGTTTGTTGGGGCGCCGCGCCGAAGTGCGTTGAGGCGCCGGTGCGATCGCGAGGCGCTGGCCGTGCGGAGCCCTGTTGAAAACGGCGTGAAACGAGGCAGGACGCCTACTCGCCTACCACCGTGACCGTCACTTCACGCTCGCGCGGGCGGTTGTCGAAATCGCACAACACCACCTGCTGCCAGGTCCCAAGATCCAGAGACCCGTCGCGCAAAGGAAAACTTTTGGCCGTGCCCATCAGGGCGCTGCGCAGGTGCGAGTAGCCGTTGTCGTCGCCCCAGCGCGCGTTGTGGGCGTAGTCGTGATCCGAAGGAGCGATCTTCTCGAGCGCTCGCTTCAGATCAGCCACTGCGCCCGGCTCGAACTCGATCGTTGTAACGCCCAGCGTCGAACCTTTCCCCGAGACGTTCACCACGCCGTAGCGAATTTTGCTCTCGCGAACAACCCGTTCCACCTGCGAGGTGATGTCCAGCACGTCGGCATGACCGCGAGTCGAGATGCGGAAACTTTTCTGATAGACAGCCATTCACAACCTCCTGCGAAGGCGCCGGCACCAGCCCGAGGCGCCGGCAGGCAAAGGGACCGGCCCCTGACGCGTGCCGGCCGCCCCGGCTAGAATATTATCGGAAAGACGCTGAAGCGGAGGTACCATGCCTCAGTACTCTTTCGTGTGTCAGGACTGCCAGAAATCTTTCACCGTATTCATGCACATTGCGGAGATGGAGCAGGGCGGCGTCAAGTGCCCGGAGTGCGGCAGCACTCGCGTCGAACAGAAGCTGGAACCCTTCTTCGCCAACACCTCGAAGAAGAGCTGAGGCCCGCCTTTGCTGTGGTCTCGGCTCAGGCCCGAAACAGCGGCTCAAAGCCCCGGGCGGCCGCCAGCAGCTCCTCCCGCTCCGGACCGCTGAGCGGCTGGAAGCGGGCGGCCAATTCCAAGGCCAGGGAGTAAATCTTTTCGTCCCCAGGAGGTATGGCGGCCGTGATGTCCTCGGACAGCGTGAAGCGCAAGGCCCGCTCCGCCAGGTCACGGTCGGCGATGGGCTGGTACCAGGTCTTCGGGTGCGCGGTTTTCTTGCGGTCCGTACCCGGGGGCCAACGGGTGTAGGCCAGCGCTTTGAGAGCCAGGCGAGCCGCGCCGACCTCGCGAGCCCTCGCGATGACCTGAGGTCCGAAGTTGCCCTGCGAGTAGCACACGAAGTTGATCGGGAACAGCACGGAGTCGAAGGCGAAGCGGTCCAGCATCGCCAGCGCCGCCTCGACCGAGTGCGCCGAAAAGCCCAGGTAGCGTACCTTGCCGTCGCGGCGAGCTTTCAGGAAGCCCTCTTGCGCTCCGCCCGGCGCGAAGATGCGTTCCACATCCTCGAGCTTGGTCACAGCGTGGTGTTGGTAAAGATCGAAATGATCCGTGCGCAGACGCCGCAGCGAACGATCCAGTTCCTCGAGCGCGCCGGCGGCGTCCCGGCGTTGAGTCTTGCAGGCCAGGAACACCCGGCGGCGATAAGGCTCCAGAGCGATGCCCAGTTTGGTCTCGGCTTCGCCATCCGCATAGGAAGGCGCCACGTCGAAGTAGTTGACGCCCCGATCTACGGATTCGGAGACGATCCGGTTCGCGGCAGCCTGCTCTAAGCCGACCACCACGATGCCGCCCAGTCCGATGATGGAAAGCTCCACGTCGTCACGGTACCGCCGTCTGGGGATCCCCTCTGTCGTGCGTGCCGGCGCCGCCAGCCCCGCTGCGGCCGCCGTCTTGAGAAATTCGCGTCGCTGCATGGCATCCAGTGTATCGCGCCTGGCGCTGAATTCGTACGGCCTGCGAGGCTTGCCGCTGCGGGCAAGGGTGGCCGCCCGTCTCAAGGGACGGGCAAAATGCGCGTTCCTCGATGCAACGCCGAAGCCGGCTGGGCGGAGGAGATATCAGCGACCGGGATGAGATTCGGCTACGCTTGAAAGAGGATTTCAACCTGGAGTCCTCCGAATTCAAAGTATTTCTCAAGGACACTTACAAGGCATGGCCGAGATACGAGAGCGCCCCAGTAAGTTGACCGCCGAGACCACGGCGCAGGACGCCGCCTTGCAGCTTCCTGCCGAGCGCATGCGCGCCTTCGGCTATCGCATCATTGACGCGATCGTCGAGCACTTCGAACAACTACCCGAGAAGCGTCCCTCGCGACGCGGAACACGCGCGCAGTTGGAGGCCTTGCTCCGCGAACCGCTTCCCGAGCGCGGCCAGGATCCCGAGCGGGTCCTTGAGCAGGTTCTGAGCGCGGTCTTCACGAACATGATGCACGTGGATCACCCGCGGTTTTTCGCCTTCGTGCCCAGCCCCAGCAACTTCGTGGGCGCCATGGCGGATGCGCTGGCCGCGGGCTTCAATCCTTTCCTTGGGTCCTGGTTTTCGGGTTCCGGCCCGGCGCAGCTCGAACTGGTGGTAGTGGACTGGCTGCGGCAACTGGTCGGCCTGCCCGAGTCCGCCGGCGGCCTGTTCGTGAGCGGCGGCTCGGTGGCCAATCTGACGGCGCTGGCCGCAGCGCGACACGTGGCGCTGCAAGACCGACTCCATGGCGCACTCGTCTACTTCTCGGATCAGACCCATTCCGCCGTGGTGCGAGCCTTGCGCTTGCTGGGCTTCGCTCCCGAACAGATGCGGCAACTGCCGAGCGATGACAGCTTCCGCCTCCCTGTGGAGGAACTGCGCGCCGCCATCGGCAGGGACCGCGCCGCCGGGCTGCGTCCCTTCGCCGTGGTGGCCAACGTGGGCACGACCAACACCGGCGCGGTGGATCCCCTGCCGGAACTGGCGTGCCTCTGCCGCCAGGAAGGTTTGTGGTTGCACGCTGACGGGGCCTACGGAGCGGCGGCGGTGCTGGTTCCGGAAGGTCGGGCGTTGCTGGAAGGCCTGGCCGAAGTGCATTCGCTCGCCCTGGATCCTCACAAATGGCTCTTCCAGCCGATCGAAGCGGGATGTGTGCTGGTCCGCGAGGCGCAATGGCTCAAAGATACCTTCCGCATTTTGCCCGAGTACTTACAGGACGTACACCGCCTCGAGCAGGCGGTGAATTTTTGCGACTACGGCATCCAGCTCACACGCGGCTTCCGCGCCTTGAAGCTATGGATGTCGCTGAAGGTGTTCGGCCTCGACCGCTTCCGCCAGGCTGTGGCGCGCGGCCTCCATTTGGCCGAGACCGCCGAGCAGCGCCTGGCGGACAGCGGACGATGGGAGATCGTATCTCCGGCGCAATTGGGGATCGTTTGTTTTCGTTATCGCGATCCGCGGCGAAGCGCCCAGCAGCTCGAGTGCTTGCATCGAGAGCTGGTCGAGCGCATGGTGGAGGACGGCTACGCGGTTCTGACCTCCACCCTGCTGCGCGGCCGTACGGTGCTGCGATTGTGCACCATCAATCCACGCACCAGTGAGCGGGAAATCGAAGAAACCATCACACGTCTGGAGCGCCTGGCGCAGGCCTGAGCTTCACGCGGGAAGATCCCACCGGCGATCCCAGACCACGCGCGAGCGCGTGCGCAAGGCCTGGGCGGCCATAAAGCAGGCCACCGAAGAATAGTAACCCTCCTCTTCGTTGGCCACCGGGCGCTTGCGGTCGCGGATGCGATCGAGCCAATCGCGCAAAATGTTCTCGGCGTTGGCCGGCTTGAAGCGCACTGTGGCCGGGGGCTCCTTGCTGAACCTGGCATTGGGGGTGTACGTATAGCCGTAGTCTTGAATGTAGCGTTCCGCCCACAGAACGCCGCCCGTTCCGCGAAGCTCGACCCCCGCGGAAGTCCGCACGCCGGGCGCCGTCAAGCATTCGGCGGTGAAAGTTACGATAACTTCCTGCGGGTACTCCAGGATAAAACTAACAACATCGGGAGTATCTCTGCCATCTTTGTAGTAATAAATTCCGCCGCCCGCCACGGCAGCCGATGGTTTTCGCAAAGAAAGCCAATGATGCGCGGAGTCCACTACGTGGATGGCGATCCCCATGATCATGCCGCCGTCGTAGTGCAGCCACTTATAGGGGCTAAAGTAAATTTCCGGGTTCCAGGGAACTTTACGAGCCGGTCCGAGCCACCGGTTCCAATCCAGACCTTCCGGTTTGCGTTCGAAGCCCGGCGGCGCCGTGCGCACGTATCCGGTGTTGGAGGTATACCAGGTGCGCGCCAGCCCGACCTTCCCGATGATCCCGCTGTCAATGTACTTCTGCTTGGCCTCCACGAAGTTGGGCAGGCCGCGCCCCTGCATCCCCACCTGGACGATGCGACGGTTGGCGCGAGCGGCGCGCACGACGGCCTGACCGTCCTTGGGGAAGTGCACCATCGGCTTTTCCACGTACACGTCCTTGCCCGCGTTCAACGCATCCACGGTCATGGTGGCGTGCCAGTGATCCGGCGTGGCCACGATCACCGCATCCACGTCCTTGCGCTCCAGAATCTGGCGATAGTCCAGGTACTGTTCGGCGGTCCCGCCCGCGATTTCGACCGCCTGATTGCGGCGCACGTCATAGACGTCGCAAACCGCGACGAATTGGATCTCGTCGGCGGCGATCTGCTTGAGAGCTTTCATCAACCACTGGCCGCGGCCGCCCGTGCCGATGACGCCGATGCGAATGCGGTCGCCCGCGCCCAGCACGCGGGCCGCAGAAGCCGCCGTCGCGGCGCCCAGGAAGATCCTACGAGATGTAGACATAGGCTCGATCCTCGCGGTCCCTCAAGCTATCACATTCCGGACTGTTCAGGGAACGAAAACGTGCTGGTGCTGCTCCATGACCACGCGCGCGCCGCGGAAACGGACGCCTTCGGCCTCCAGCCGCATGCGCTGCTCCAGTGCCATGTCGCGCTTCAAGCGAATCACGCCCCCGGCCCCGACGACACGGTGCCACGGTAGCGAGTCTCCGCTGCGGCGCAGCACCTGAACCACTTGCCGGTGATGAAGCGGATAGCCGGCGGCTGCTGCGACCTGCGAGTAGGTAGCCACCTTGCCGCGCGGAATCCGTCGGATGGTGTCGCGAATCGCCGCATCGCGTGCAGCCGATGGTGGAGCGCGCCGCAAGCGGCGGACAATCTCGGCGGGAATGCTTCTGCGGGTCACGGATCCCCTCCAGTGTACTGCGCAGATACAACCGCCTTGGAGCATGGGCGCGTTTTCCCTACCCCGGGGGGGTGCCTCAAACGATGCCGTCCGAGGAACGCGTCGGCGCCACGGCCGAGAGTGCGGACCGGCGCGGCGATCGCCGTACGGGCTGCGGTGGGGGTGGCGCAGGGCGGTTCGGGCCGGGTCCCGCAGCCCGGTCGGCGCGGGTTACCCTTGACAAGGGCGGCGATCCGGCGTACAAATGCTGTAGGGAGGTTTGTCCGATGCTAGAGCTGAGCAAGCGGAACAAACCTGACCTGGACGACAGGAAGGTCATCCTCCTGGAGTTCGTGGCGGCATCCACCATCTTCTTCATCATCGCCCTGGTGCTCTACATGGTCTTCACCTATCGCCCGGCCTGAGGTGACTGGCCAACGTCAGCAACGGCCAGGGCCTCAGGCGTGCGCCCATAGTCCTTTTGCACGCCAGCTTCCCGGCGGCCTGCGAACAGGCCCGATGTCGCGCCATGCGGGCCACCGCACCGCCGCCTCTGGTTCACGGCGCCGTTCGTGATTCTCGGGAGCCTGCGGGCGACCTTTGCGCTCTGCGGAATTCCCAGGGAGGGATGGGATCGCGATCCTGCCAGAGACCGCGGCGGGCCGCGCGAGCTTCGGATTCCAAGCCCTCCAGCACTCTATCGCCCGGTGCGTATTCTCTGTACCACCACGCCAGACCGGCGCGCAGCAATTCGTGGTTCAGGATTCTGCCGTCAGGCAAGACGACATCCGCCAGCAGCCTTCCGTACCGGTCGTGGCCATAGCTGCGGAGGATGACCGTCCGCCCGAAACAGAAGTCGCTTGTGAAGCGGCGAGCCGCAGCGCCGAAGGCTTGCCCGCGCTCGGGACAATCCACCCCGTGCAGACGCACACGGACCGGCCGATTGTCCCGGAGCACCTCGATGGTATCGCCATCCAACACCCGGACTACCCGGGTCGGCGGCGCACCGGGCTGCGAGGCCCGACGGCATCCCCCCAAGCAGGCCAGCAGCGTCGCCAGCGTTCCGAGGGCGACCCAACGAGCCGGAAGCCGCAACCGGTGTACCATCATGGCTCGACCTCCCGCCGTTTGCCCTCCGGGGGCTCGAAGCGACTCCGCACGAACGCCAGGGCCTCCTCCGGAGTTCGGATGCGCGACTCCAGTTGGGCGTCTTCGACCTCCCGCAGAATGACGGAGAAAGCTGGGCCGGGACGATAGCCGGCGCGAATCAGGTCGTCGCCCGTTATCAGCCGCGGCGGTCGCAGCAGTTCAGGCGGCGCCTCAGCCAGCTTTCGGCGCACGAACTCGTAATTTTCAAGGTCGCCGTGGCTGGCCAAACAGTCCAGCCGGTGAAGCTCCATGTGCTCTTCGAAGCGCTCCAGACGCAGGAAGCGTTTGAGCTTGCTCTCGCGCATGTGCTGCACGTGACGCCAGCGCAGATGGTAGCGAACCAGCGCTTCCACCTGGCGAATGTCTTCATTGGAAAACCGCAGCCGGCTGAGAAGGCGAACGGCGATCTCGGCGCCGACCACGTCGTGCTCGTCAAAGCGGATGCGGTCGGCATCGCGGCGCGTCACGGGCTTGCCTACATCGTGCAGCAGGACGCCCAAAGCCAGTGTCGGCGTCGGGTTCCGCATGAGCTCGAGCATCAGCAGCACGTGTGTCCAAACGTCGCCCTCGGGGTGAAATTCCGGCGGTTGCGGAACGCCCTTCATGCGCGCCACTTCAGGCAGCAATTCTTCCAGCAATCCGGTCTCGTCCATCAGCTCCATGCCGCGACGCGCGCCGCCTTCGGTGAGCAGGCGCACCAGCTCGTCTCGCACACGTTCCGCAGAGATTTTTCGGATGTGAGAGCGATTCCGCCGAATGGCCTCCAGCGTGGCCGGCTCGATGGCGAAGCTCAGAGCCGCAGCAAAGCGGACGGCGCGCAACATCCGCAGATGATCCTCGGCAAAGCGGCGGTCGGGATCACCGATGGCGCGGATCAAACCGGCGGCCAGGTCCTCGCGGCCGCCCACGAAATCCAGCACCTCGCCGGTCTCCGGGTCCATCAGCATGCCGTTGATCGTGAAATCACGGCGCAACACATCCTGGCGCGGATCGGCTTCGAAGGTGACGCTCACGGGCCGGCGTCCGTCGCGGTACGAATGCTCACTGCGAAACGTGGCCACCTGAACCTCGGCGTCGCCGTCGCGGACCAGCACCACTCCGAATTGCGCGCCGACCAGACGAGCATTCTCGAACAGCGCCACCACCTGGTCGGGCTGCGCGTCAGTGGCCACGTCGTAGTCTTCAGGATCGCGACCGAGCAGCCGGTCGCGCACACAACCACCTACCAACCAAGCCTGCCGGCCCTGTCGTCGCAAGCGGCGGACGATTTCTCGAGCCAATTCCCCCGCACGCGTCTCCACCATTTTATGATCGTATAGGTAAGTCCCTGGAGGTCTACGCCCATCGAGACGTCGTCATCCAATCCTGCTCCCGCAGCCCCCGCGAAAGTCGTAGTCGCCACCAGCGTGGCGCTTTCGTTCATCTCCTTCTGGCGGGCCGCAGCCATCGTCCTGTGTGATCTGGCGTCTTCTTCCTTCTATGCCGGCGGCATCGCCGAGCAGGCCTTCGGCAAGGCGGCGCCCTGGTTCGTGCTCGGCGTGATGCTGTTCGCCTTTGCGGTGCGCTCGGTCTACCTGGAAAGCTGCTCGATGTTCGTGCGGGGCGGTGTCTACGTGGTGGTCCGGGATAGCATGGGTCCGACGATGGCCAAGCTGTCGGTCTCCGCTTTGGTCTTCGATTTCATTTTGACGGGGCCGATTTCCTCGGTCAGCGCGGGCCAGTATCTGGCGGGGTTGATCAACGAGACCAGCGAGCTGCTTCATCAGGGGTTCCGCCTCCCCACCAATTCCTTTGCCGCCGCCTTCGGCGTGGCGGTGACGCTCTATTTCTGGTGGTCGAACATCAAGGGCGTCCCGGAGTCCAGCACCAAGGCGCTGCGGATCATGCAGATCACGACCGTGATGGTGGTCCTGATTCTGTTGTGGGCTCCATTGACCTTGCTGATCCGCGGCCAGGCGAACGTCCCGCCGGCTCCCGTGCCCGCGAATTTGCGGTTCAGCGATGAGGCTCTGGGCTGGTTGAAGGGGACCCGCTGGCCGGATATCGGCGTGGTGGCCTTGTTGATCGCCTTCGGCCACTCGATTCTCTCGATGAGCGGATTCGAAACCCTGGCTCAGGTCTACCGCGAAATCGCCTACCCCAAGCTGAAGAACCTGCGCCGCACCGCCAACCTGGTTTGCACCTACGCGCTGTTTTCTACCGGGGTGGTCACCCTGTTGGCCATGCTCATCATTCCCGACCAGGTGCGGGCGCGTTACTACAAGAACTTGATCGGCGGCCTGGCGATGAATCTGGCAGGACCGGAGTTGCTCCGCCTTGGCTTCCATGCTTTCGTCGTGCTGGTGGGCGTGCTGATTCTCTCCGGGGCCGTCAACACTTCCATGGTCGGGGCCAACGGCGTGTTGAACCGCGTGGCTGAGGACGGCGTGCTGGCGGGTTGGTTCCGGCGGCCGCACCCCCGGTTCGGGACCTCGTACCGCATGATCAATCTGATCACTTTGCTGCAACTCTCCACCATCCTGCTGAGCCGCGGCGATGTCTATCTGCTGGGCGAGGCCTACGCCTTCGGCGTCGTGTGGAGCTTCTCGATGAAGGCCCTGGGCGTGTTGGTGTTGCGCTTCCAGCGTCACGATCAAGAATACAAGACGCCCGGCAACCTGCGCCTGCGCGGACGAGAGATTCCCCTGGGGCTGGGCGCCATCACGACGGCTCTGCTCGTGACCGCCATTGCGAATTTGCTCACCAAGCAGTTCGCCACCATTTACGGCGCAACCTTCACATTGCTGCTCTTCTCCCTCTTCACCGTCTCCGAGCGCCTCAACGCCGCGCGCCGCCGGGAAGAAAAGACGGGCCTGGAAGAGTTCAACCTGGAGTTGCAACCGCAAGTCTCGCCCGAGACCGTGAAGGCGCGACCCGGCTGCGTGTTGGTGGCCGTGCGCGACTATCGCCACATGCACCACCTCCAGAAGGTGCTGGAGAAGACGAATGTGCGCCGGCACGACATCGTTGTCATGACGGTTCGCGTCATCCCCACCGGGGCCGGCGAGTACGAGCTAGCCGATCACCAGCTTTTCACGGATTACGAAAAGGAGCTTTTCACGCGAGTGGTGGCTCTGGCCGAGAAGCAGGGCAAGCCCGTGGAGCTGCTGACCGTGCCGGCGGTGGACCCCTTCGACGCCATGGTGCAGACGGCGGCCAGTCTGAAGGCCTCCCGTCTGGTGACCGGGGTCTCCGCCCGCATGACCTCCGAAGAGCTGGCGCGGCGCATCGGGCTGGCTTGGGAGCGGCTGCCCGAGCCGCGGCATGCTTTCTCCCTGGAAGTGATCAGCCCGGACCGGCCCTCGATCTTCGTCAACTTAGGACCGCACCCGCCGCGCCTCTGGCCGGAGGACGTGGACCGCCTGCACGAGCTCTGGCTAAGGTTGGCCGAGGTAGAGGGTTTCGGCTCGCGCCTGCATCACCGCGACGTGGTGGGTGTCGCCTTGCGCCGCCTGGAGCGCGATCTGGAAAGCGACAAGCGCCAGGAGGTCATCGAAGACCTCCGCAAAGAACTACGACTCGGCTGACGGCTTCTTGCGGCCGCGCGGCTTCTTGGCGCCTTCCTGCGCCGCAGCGTCGGGAGCGATCGAGGAGAGCACCTCTTTGAACAGCGCTTCCTTCTTGAGATCCCGCTTGCTGGGCGGAGGCTGCTCGTGCCGATAGTCGTGCTCGTGGTAGCAGGTCCGGCACCGCACTTTGGCAGGCTGAGCGTTCAAAATCGAAACCACCGAGTGATTGGTGAGTCGCTTGCACTTGACGCAGAAGTCGTCAATGACGTCGCCCAGTTGCAGATCGCGCATCGCGGCCTCCGGCCCAAGAGTGGACTTGCCGATTGTAGCACGCCGGTGCGCGCTTAGAGCACGGCTTCGAGCAAGCCCGTCGCGCCGGCCGCCAGAAGCACCCATCCCACCTCCCAGCGCGCCAGCGCAAGAGCCAAGAACGATCCCAGGGCAATGACCGCGGGCAGCGGTCCGTTCACAGCATCGCGCGCCAGCGGCAGAGTGGACGCGATCAGCAAACCGGCAGCCGCCGGCAACACGCCTTCGATCGCACTGCGCACCCTTGGCCGATCGGCGCGCATTCCCAGGTAGCGCACCATCGGAATGATCAAGAAGGCCGGCGTAATCAGGGCCAGCAGCCCCATCAGCGCTCCCGGAACACCAGCCACAAAATAACCCACGCTCACAATGTAAAGACCGTAGGGTCCCGGGCCTGCCCGGCCTGCGGCTACCGCGGCATTCAGTTGGCGCTCGCTCAGCAGCCCGCGATGGACGACCAAATCGTGGTGGATCACCGGCAGCGACGTCAACCCGCTGAAGGACGTCACGACCGCCTTCAACAGCAGCAGATAAAGGGTGAGCAGACTCATGCCGGCTCCCGAGCGCCGACTTCCGTCGCCGGCGACCACCACAAGCTTCCCACAGCAGCGGCCAGCGCCAGGATCGTGATCGGAGAAAGCTGAAAACCGGCCGCCAGGAGCAGCGAAGCCAGCATCAAGCACAGGGTGCGGACCCGCCGCTGACGATCCAGCCGCGCCTGAATCAGGTTCCAGGCCGCCGCAGCCATCATGCCAACTGCAGCCGCCAGCAACCCTGTTATGGCGCCTGAGGCCAGAGGATCGTTCTTAACGGCTTCGTAAAGCACGGTCAACGCAATGACCACCGCCGCCGAAGGCGCCGAGGCGGCCAGGACCGCGCCGACGGCCGCCGGCCATCCGCCGAGCAGCCAGCTCATCGCGGCACAGTAGGCCAGGGCGTTAGTTCCGGGGGTGATGCGCGCCAGCGCGTAAGCCAGTGCGTACTGCTCCTGCTTCAACCATCGCCGCCGCTCGACCAGTTCTTGCTGGAGCGCAGCCATGGTGGGCTCGCCGCCGCCAAACGTTAGATTTCCTATGCGCAAGAACACCGCCACGACACGCCAAAGCGGAACGGCTGCTGCCATGCCGACAATGATACATTCGTAGCAGCGGACGACGTGCAGCGTCATAAGCGGCTCGTGATGATCGCAATTCCGGTGCTGGCGGCGATCGCGGCCGGCGGGTGGTTCCTTCTTCACAGCCGAGCTCGCTCGGCCAGGACGCCCGTGACGATGTCGGACGAACAGCCTTTGCCCTCCGAGATTCTCGTCCCGGGAACCATCCGCGCTCGCCACACGGTCCCCGTTCCGGCGACCACCCAGGGGATCCTCGAGCAGGTGATGGTCGAGCCGGGCCAGGAGGTTTTCGAGGGACAGTTGCTGGCCCGCATCCACAACGGCGGATTGGAGGAGGCGCGCCGCGCGGCGCAAGCCGACCTCGAGCGCGCCGAAGCTCGCGCTCGCGCTCTGGAAAGCGGTCTGATCGCAGCGCGCCTGGAGGCTTCGCGCGCCAGAGCCGAAGCAGATCGCGTACGTACCGAGTTCGAAGCTTTAGAGCGCACCTACCAGCGCCAGCAATTCCTCTACAAAGAAGGCGCGGTCGCCAAGCTGGCCTTCGAGAAGGTGCAAAAACAGTACGAGCTGGCGCGGCAGGAAAAGGAAAGCGTGGACGAGATGGCGCGCGTGGCTGAGGACCGTGTGGCCTCCTTGACCAAAGAACTGGATTCAGCTCGGCAGGCGCTGGAGGAACGCAAGCAGGCGCTCGAAGAAGCGCAGCAGAACCTGGCGGCCACGGAAGTGCACTCCCAGGTGGATGGCGTACTGGTGGCGCGGAACCGCCAGGTAGGCGATCCCGTCGGCCCCCAGGTGCCCGATCTTTTCCAGATCGCGGTGGACCTCTCAACGCTGGAGGTCGTGGTGGAGCCCGAGCCCCGAATCCTGGAGCGGATTCAACCCGGACAATCCGTGGTGGTGGAGGTCGTCGAAGGTCCTCTGGGCGGTTTGCCGGGTCGCGTGCTAACGATCGAGGAGGGAAAGGTTGTCGTCGAGTTCGCCAACCCAAGCCCCGCCGTCAAACCCGGCATGAACGCCCAGGTGCGGTTCATGCTGTCCGCGCCCCAGGCTCGCTGAAGGCGGACAGCGACTCACTCCGGCCTGCGGGGTAGCGCATCCATTCCGTGACGGCGAGCCTCCTGCTCCATCAGCCGTGTGAGTTCCATCTTGATCGAGTCCGACAGGCGTGAAGGCCGGTGTTCCGCGATCAAGCGTTCGACCTCGCGCGCAGCCCGCTCCAGCAACGTCAGCGAGCCGCCTTTCTCCCAGCGTGCTCGATTGGCGCGATCAATTACCGGGCCCGGGAAAGTAATCTCCTCGCGCAGATGGCGGCGCGTGTGCTCTGCGATCAACAGGTGTTTTTCTCGAAGCAACTCCTCGAAGATGGGTAGCGAAGGAAAGTCTTCGCGGGGCTGGATCCCTTCCAGCAGGCGGTAGACCATCCCGCAGATCTCGTTGTCCACGACCAGTTTTTCCAGACTCTGGCAGCTCTCGAAGTCCAGCATGCCCGGCCCCGAGATGCTGTTGATGCCCGCCATCGCCGCCAGTATGGCGCCCATGCCCGACTCCAGGCCGGCCTGCGCATCCAGTTGCTTGGCGTCGCTCAACGCAATGTAGCCTTGCGTCGGCATGCCCAGCCGTTTGCCGATCTGGCTGTTGGCGCAGTTCAACATCATGGTCTCGATGGCCCCCATGGGCGTGGTTTCGTAGCGCACGTCGAAGACCGCAGGGGATCCGCCCCACAACAGCGGATGTCCCGGTGCGGTCAACTGGCTGATGACCACGCCGCTCAGATTCTCCGCCGTCTGCTGGATGAGGCTGCCGGTCAACGTCACAGGGGCCATGAAGCCGGCAAGCGGCATCGAGACCAGCTCCACGGGAATCCCGGCGCGGGCGCAATCCACCAGATTCTGGCTGGTCACGTCGCTCCACTTGATCGGAGCGGTGGGGCAGCAGGAGAAGACCGTCAGCGGCTTATCTCGCAGCGCCTGCCGGCTGCCTCGCACCGCCAACTGAAAATCATGCATGACGTTGAAGGAAGCGATGGTGAAAGCGCCTGTGATGACGGGCTTCTCGCCGTACAGCAGACTGAGGTAGAGGCGATAGCTGTCGGAAATCGCCTCCGGCACGTCGGCGGGAATCAGAGCCGTACTCTGCGAGGCGATGTGCCGCAAGCCGCTGGTGAGTTTCACGTAGCGGATATAATCGCCGGTGTCCGGCTTGCGCATTTTGCCCGTGCGGCTGTCCAGAATGTGGATGGCCGCCGAGCCGGGCGTGAAGTACACGTTGTCGCCCGAGAAGTTGTGCGTCAGGTTGCCGACCACATCGTAGAGGGCAAAAGACCGCGGCACGGTCGCCAGCGCTCGATCGAGGATCTCCGGGCGAAGGCGCGCGCGGAAGCCGGCCCGATCCACTTCGGCGCCGTGATCGGCCAGCAGCTCCAGCACCGGTGGGTTGTGGATCTCCACACCCAGCCGACACAGCAGCGAGCGAGCTTCCTCGATGATCCGGTCGGCCAGCGCGTCGTCCAGTAAGCAAAAAGCCGGTCTCATGCTCTTGTTTCCTCGATCCCGAAGGCTGGGCCGCTGTCCGCCGAATCGCGCCTCCGAAGATCCGGCTCCGCCACGCTGAGCCGTTGACTCAGGCGGCGCTGGCGTGGCGCTTGAGGATCTGCGGCAGGTTCTGCGAAAAGGCTGACCGGGCCAGCACCATATCGCAGCCGGTCTCGTGAGCTTTCTGCTTCAGCTCGCCTTGCACGTGGGAAAGGTACCCGATGACGCTGATCTGTTTCAAGTCCGGATGACTCTTCAAGCGGGCGATCATCTTTAGTGGCTGGACCGCCTGAAAGTTCAGATCCATCACGATCAGCAGCGGCATTTCTTTGGCTTTTTCCAGGAGCTCTTTGTCGGTTTTGACAAACTCGACTTGCAGGCCCGCCTTTTTGGCGGCATCCGAGATCTTAATGGTGAAGAACAAGTCACCGACCGCCGCTAGCAGTTTCTTAGCCTGTTTCTGCATAGGAACCAGCTTTCAGTTCGTTGGCAGCCCTCCGGTTCGGCTTAAAGTCCGAGCGAGTGCTTGCGCCAGGGGGGAAACTTCATAGTACCGTGTTTGGCTGCACGCCTGCAACCGGCCTGCAACCGCTACTCCGCCGGCGCCCTCCTTCAAACCAGCCGCGAGCCGGCAGCGTCGCCGAGGATCGAGCAACCGCCGCCAGGCCCACCTGGCCTTCGCCCGTTGTGGGATCCTCGCCTCTGACATGCTCGGGTCCTCTCGCTCGCCGCGGGCTCCACCCGGCTGCCGCTCCCTGCTGTTATGATGCCCGTGAAGGACAACCGGCCATGCAACGCAGCATTTCCTTCACCGTGAACGGCAAGCCGGTGGAACTGCGAACCGACGACGAGCGCCCCTTGCTCTGGGTCCTGCGATGCGATCTGGGATTGACGGGGGTCAAGTTCGGCTGCGGAATCGCTCAGTGCGGCGCTTGCACCGTCATCGTGGATCGCCAGGCTGTGCGCTCCTGCGCCACGATCCTTCGCGAGGTCGCCGGCAAGCAGGTTCTCACCATCGAAGGCCTATCGCAAGATGGTCGCTTGCACCCGCTCCAGGAGGCTTTCCTCAAACATCACGCCTTCCAGTGCGGCTTCTGCACTCCGGGCATGATCCTGAACGCCTACGCGCTGTTGTTGCGTTCTCCTCGCCCGTCGCGCGAACAGATTATCCGCGCCATGGATGACAACTTATGCCGTTGCGGCTCGCATCCGCGCATTGTGGAAGCGATCCAGGAAGCCGCCAGAACGATGCAAGGAGGCGCCCGATGACCCGCGAATTCGGCCCGCAGACGCGGCGCGAATTCCTAAGTGCCGCCGGTCTGCTGATCATCCTGCCCCTGGACGAATGGCTTGCGGCGCAGGAGCCCGCGCGCCTGCCTGCCCGACCGAGCTATCCAACGGACTTCAACGCCTACCTCCACATCGCGCCCGACGGCCGCGTCAGATGTTTGGTCGGCAAAGTCGAACTTGGACAGGGCGCCATGACCGCGCTGGCCCAACTCGCAGCCGAAGAACTCGACGTCCCCCTGGATTCCGTGGATGTCATCATGGGCGATACCGATTTGTGCCCCTGGGACATGGGCACCTTCGGTTCGCTCACCGTCCGGCAATTCGGACCGGTGCTGCGAGCCGCCTGCGCCGCGGCCCGCGCTGCTTTGCTCGAGCTGGCTGCGGAACGCCTGGCGGCGCCGCGCGAGCGGCTCCAGGTCAAGGGAGGGGTCATCTCAGACACCGCTGCGCCCAACCAGCGCGTGAGCTTCGGCGAACTGGTTCAAGGGCGGCGAATCGAGCGCCGCGTTGAAAAGGCCTCCGTCAAGGCGCCCCGGTCGCTGACCGTGATCGGCCAGTCGCCGCGGCGCAAGGACGCCCTCGAAAAAGTCAGCGGACGCGCTCGATACGCAGGCGACATTGTGCTGCCCGGCATGCTCTACGCGCGCATCTTGCGGCCGCCGGCGCACGGAGCAGTCCTCGAGGAGCTGGACCTCTCGGGCGCGGAGCGAGTGGAGGGCGCACGCGTGGTGCGCGACGGCGATCTGGTCGCCGTGCTGCATGAGCGCTGGGACCTGGCGGATCGCGCGCTCGAAAGGATCCAGGCGCGCTTCAGTTCTCCGCCGGCCACGGTGGATGAAACCACGATTTTCCAGCATCTCCTCAAGACGGCGCCTCCGCCGCGTGTAGTCCACGAAGCAGGCAGCCTGGCCGAAGGCGAGAAATCGGCCGCAACGGTCATCGAAGCCAGTTACATGAACAGCTACGTGGCGCACGCCGCTTTAGAGACCCACTCCGCCGCGGCTCGTGTGGACGGGGAGAAGATCACCGTCTGGGCAGGCACGCAAACGCCGTTCTCCTTGAGGCAGCAGGTCGCGCAGGCGCTCGGCGCGCCGGCCGACAACGTCCGCGTCATCACCACCTATGTGGGCGGCGGCTTCGGGGGCAAAAGCGCTTCCCGCCAGGCGATCGAGGCTGCGCGCCTGGCGAAGCTAACCGGCAGGCCGGTGCAGGTCGTCTGGGACCGCAGCGAAGAATTTTTCTACGACACCTTTCGCCCGGCAGCCGTGGTGAAGGTGCGCGCCGGGCTGGATCCGTCCGGCAAGCTGGTCCTCTGGGATTTCCAGGTCTACGGCGCCGGTGACCGCGAGGCTCGCCAGTTTTACGACATTCCGCACCAGCGCACGACTTCAGCAGGCGGGTGGAGCGGAGGGAATCCCCCAGGCATGCATCCCTTCGCGGTCGGGCCCTGGCGGGCGCCTTCCGTCAACACCAATACCTTCGCGCGGGAATCGCACATTGACACCCTGGCGGCCCGCGTCGGTGCAGACCCGGTGGAGTTCCGCTTGAACCATCTGAGCGATCCCCGCATGCGCCGTGTGCTTGAAGCTGCGGCTCAACGATTCGGCTGGAAGCCCGCCCGCGCGCCGAGCGGACGCGGCTGGGGCGTCTCTTGCGCCCTGTATCTGGGCACCTACGTGGCGATGATGGCCGAGGTGGCGGTGGACAAGGCTACCGGCCGCATCCAGGTGCGCCGCGTCGTCTGCGCTCAGGATCAAGGTCTGATCGTCAATCCGGACGGTTCGCACCAGCAAATCGAAGGCAGCGTCATGATGGGTCTGGGCTACGCGCTCACCGAAGAGGTGCGCTTCCGCGGCGGCGAGATCCTGGATCGCAACTTCGACACCTACCACATCCCGCGCTTTTCCTGGATGCCGCGAATCGAGGCGGTGCTGATTGACAATCCGGAGGCGCCGCCCTCCGGCTGCGGAGAGCCGCCCATCGTCAACATGGGCGCCGTGCTGGCCAACGCCCTGTTCGACGCTGTCGGCGCGCGCTTGCTGCAATTGCCCATGACGCCGGCCCGCGTCAAAGCCGCGCTGGCAAAAGTGTGACGTTCGGCGGCGTGCCGCCCAGGGTTGAATCGTTTCCCGAAACTGTTTCCGACGGCTTGGGCTGAACACCCTCAGCCGGGGTGGGTCACCATGTGCCTGTTCAGGAAAAGCACCCGACAAAACCCCGTAGAAAATCGGCCTGCGTTTTGCAACAATAGAAGAAGACACGCATCTATTAGCCTGGGAGAGTGAAACCTATGGTCCAGATGACAGACGTGGCGGTCCGCAAGGTGAAGGAGATCCTCGAGCAGCAGCCGGATCCGAAGCCTGCGGGCCTCAGAATTGCCGTCGTGGGGGGCGGTTGTTCGGGCTTTACCTATTCGATGGCCTTCGAGAACAACCCGGGGATGCTCGACAAGACGTACAACTTCGACGGCTTGAAGGTCTTCATTGATCAGGTCAGCCTGCTTTACCTGGACGGCGCCAAGATTGATTACGTCGAGACGCTGGAGGGCGCGGGCTTCAAGTTCGACAATCCGAACGTGCGCTCCACCTGCGGGTGCGGCAGTTCCTTCCGCGCCTGATCCCGCAGCGTGGAATCGCGCCTCGCCGCGAACCGAGCCTCTCGCTCCGCCGGTCCACGCCGTGGCCGACGGCTGCGCACTTTAAAAGGGCCGGTAACGGCACGCCGCTAAGACTTCCCCCGCGCAGCGGATGCGCGCGAAGCGCGCTCGCCAGCCTCTAGACCCAATCTCTGACGGCGCTGATTTCGCGCTTGAGCTGCCCCAAAGACACGAAGGGCCGGAGTCTTTTCGGCCCCGGCCCTTTGAAAAATCCCTGCTTCAGGAGCTGTCTCTTGATTACGCGCTCCGCGAACGGCGGCGCAGCAAGCCCAACCCGAGCAAGCCGGATCCGATCAGGACCAACGTCACCGGCTCGGGAACTTCGGAGAAGCGGTTATAAACTCCGGAGACCGTCGCGTAGGAGCCCTGGCTGGAGAACAAGAAAATGTTCTTGTCCACCTGGATCGGCCCCATGGTGGGCGTGATCAGGATATGGTCGGACCCCTTCCTTCCCAACTGAGGAAGGTTGTAGATGCTAAGAGACCCGACGTCCGGATTGGTTGTTTCCGCTACGGAAATCCCAGCCTCACCGAGCCTGGCGTCACCACCCATGTATAGGGCGAGATCGTGAATCGGCGCGCCTCCGGGTAGCACAGTCACAGTGTAAATAATGTGCGAGTCAATAACTTGGCCACCGGTGACAAACCACCCAGCCGAAAACAAGAATCCAGGGTTGAACGGCGTGGTGATCGGCACCACCGATACACCGCTTGCCGGCGGCGGGTTACCGCCATTCCACCCACTGGACGTGTAAGCCCAGTTCGAGAACACCTTGTCATCAATGATGCAGCCCTGCGGCAGGGCGATGTAATCGGCCAGAGTTCCCTCAGCGCAATACGGGATCCCGTTGGCCATGAGTGAACCGGAAACCAGCAGCGCCAGCAGGGCCACTGTCGCGATCATGCTCCGTGATGTCATAAGATGTGCTCCTCGCTCCCCAACAAACATCCTTTCGTGTTGCGAAACACCCTCAGTCTAAAAATCTTTTCACCCCATGTCAAGCCCTAATCTCACCTAGGCCCGCAAATGTGAGTTCTAGTACTATCATCGGTCTTTATTTTCATGGAATTACCGCCCTACCGACCCCTTGCCACCACAGCCCGATTCCCTTTGCGCTACCATGGGGAAGCCCCATGAGCCGACTCGCGATCCTCGGCGGCCAGCCCGTCCGCCGCCTCCCCTTCCCTCAGTGGCCCCAATTCCACGAGGGCGACCGACGACGTCTTCTGGAGGTCCTGGAGAGCCTCAACTGGGGAGGATATCCGTTCCCGAACCGCTGGGCGCAGGAGTTTTCCGAAGCCTTTGCCCGCTATCACGGGGCCCGCTATTGCTGTCCTGTCGCCAACGGGACCATCGCCCTGACGGCGGCGCTTCAAGCCGCAGGCATCCGTTTCGGCGATGAAGTCGTTGTTCCCGCTTATACCTGGGATGGCACAGCCGCAGCCGTGCTGGCTGCCGGCGCAGTCCCAATCTTCGCGGATATTGATCCGGACACCTACTGCCTGGACGTCGAGGCCACTCGCCGGGCCATCACGCCTCGCACGCGCGCCGTCATCCCCGTGCACCTGGCGATGCGGTTCGCGAACATGGACGCTTTGATCGAGCTGGCGCAGGATCGCGATCTCGTCGTCATCGAGGATTGCGCCCACGCGCATGGCGGCCAGTACAAGGGCCGTGGGGCCGGTTCGATGGGCGACATGGGTTGCTTCAGCTTTCAGTCCAGTAAGCTGATGACCGCGGGCGAAGGCGGCGCCGTTATCACCTCGCGGCTGGAATACTTCGAGCTGCTCCAGTCGTTGACGAATTGCGGGCGCGCCAGTCTTACCGACCGGTTCAAGCGGCGCATTGTCGGCTGGAATTACCGGCTCACCGAGTTCCAGGCCGCTCTCCTGATCGGCCAACTGAAGGCCCTGCCCGAGCAAGCCGCACGACGCGCCCGCAACGCCGCTCTCTTGACTCAGGCTCTGGCCGGCCTGGATGGCGTGCGTCCCTTGCCGCCACAGCCGGGGCTCACGCGCGAGGCCATCTACTGCTACGTATTCAAGTACTCTCCACCCGACGAACGCGTATCCCGCGATCTGTTCGTCGCCGCCCTGGAAGCCGAGGGCATTCCGGCCGACGGGCGCTTTTACGAACCGGTCTATCGCAGCGATCTGTTCCCTGCCCGAGCCGAAGAGTTTCCGCAACTGGCCTTGGGCCGCGATCGCCCGGTGGACTATCGGGAGTGCTGCTGCCCGGTCGCCGAACGGACGGCGTATCGCGAGGCCGTGTGGCTGCCGCAATTCCTTCTGCTCGGCGAGGAAAACGACGTCGCCGACATTGCACGCGCCGTGGCAAAGGTGCTGGAGCATCGCGAAGCCTTAGCTGAAGCCGGCGAAGAGCTGGCGGGCGTGAAGGCCCTGAGCCGGGCTGAACGCCCGCGGGTGGAAAGGCAGCGTAATTACTGAGGGGGTCGCATGTACGTGGCCATGAACAGCGTGACCGTGGGCCGAGTGCCGTGGCCGGAATTCGCGCACCTGGCGCATCGCACCGGCTACCAGGGCGTAGACGTGAATCTGGCGCGCGCCATGGAAGAGGGACTGGACAGCACGCGCGCGCTGCTGGCCGAGCTGAAACTCAAACCTTCCGTAGTCTCGCTCCCGGTCGAGTTCCGTAAAGACGAAGAGGCCTTCCGGCAGTCGCTCGAAAAGCTGGCGCCGGCGGCGCAGTTCGCTCGGTCCATCGGCGCTCCGCGCATGGTCACCTGGATCGAAGCCTCCAGCGACACTCCGAAACCGGAGCTGCGCGAGCGTTACCGCACACGTTTCCGCGCCATTGCTCGCATCCTGGCGCGCCACGAAGTCAGACTGGGATTGGAGTTCCTGGGGCCGCTGCATTTGCGCCGCAGCCGGGCGCACGAATTCATCTGGCGGATGACGGAGATGCTGGAGTTCGCGCGCGAGTGCGGCCCCAACGTGGGACTGCTGCTGGACTCCTGGCACTGGCATCACGCCGGCGCTTCTGTTTCCGACATCCTGGCGGCCGGAAAGCAGGCCATCGTTCACGTCCATGTCGCCGATGCGCCCGATCTGCCGCCCGAGCAGATTCGCGACAACCAGCGACTGCTGCCGGGCGAAGGAGTCATAGACTGGAAGGGCTTCTTCGGCGCGTTGCGAAAGATCGGCTACCGGGATGCCGTGAGCCCGGAGATCTTCGGGCGCTTGAAAGACACGCCGCCCGAAGAGGCCGCGCGCATGGCGCTCGAAGCCACGCTCAAAGTGATGCGAGAAAGCGGTGTGGCCTGATGCTGGATGACCTGCTAACCGAACAACGCAACCCGGCCTCCGAGGGCATTGACGCTCTACCTGCCGAGCAAATCCTCCACATCATCAACCGCGAAGACCACAAGGTGGCGCCAGCGGTCGCAGCCGAAATCCCCAACATCGCGCGAGCCGTAGACGCCATCGTCGAGGCCATGCGGCGCGGCGGACGGCTCTTTTACATCGGCGCAGGCACCAGCGGACGGCTCGGCGTGCTCGACGCCGCCGAGTGCCCGCCGACGTTCAACGTGCCTCCGGACCTGGTCCAGGGGATCATCGCCGGCGGCGAGGCGGCTCTGGCCCGCGCCACCGAAGCCAGCGAAGACGACCCCGAGCTGGGCGCCCGCGATCTGGCGGCGCGCGGTTTCACCAGGGCCGACGTACTGGTCGGCATCGCCGCCAGCGGGCGCACGCCCTACGTTCTGGGCGCCGTCGCGCACGCCCGCAAAATCGGCGCTCTCACCGTGGGCGTAAGCTGCACGCCCGACTCTGAACTGGCCCGCGCGGTGGACATCGCCATCACGCCGCTGCCCGGACCTGAAATCATCGCCGGCTCCACACGCATGAAGGCCGGCACCGCAACCAAGCTGGTGTTGAACATGCTCAGCACCACGGTGATGATGCGCCTGGGACACGTTTTCGGCAATCTCATGGTGAACGTCCAGCCGAAGAATTCCAAACTCCTGGACCGCGCCCGGCGCATCGTGGCGATGACGGTAGGTCTGAGCCCTGAACAAGCTGCGGAGTTGCTGGAGCGCTCGGGACGTCAGGTGAAAGTGGCGATTCTCATGGGCCGCTTGGGGCTGGAGCGCGCGGAGGCCGAAGCGCGCCTGGAAGCCGCAGGCGGCCGGATTTCGGAGGCTCTCCGTGGATAAGTTCGTCGTGATCGGTGGCGCTCGGCTGGAAGGAGAGATCCCTGTCAGCGGGGCCAAGAACTCCGCGTTGCCCGCCCTGGCGGCCACGTTGCTGACCGAGGAACCGGTCATCCTGCACGGCCTTCCCCAGGTCCGCGACATCCGCACCATGGTTCGCCTGCTCGAGCATATCGGCGCGCAGGTGGAGTTCGAAGATGGCACGCTGCGCGTCCAGGCGGCTGCGCTGCGATCGCCCGAGGCCCCCTACGAGTTGGTGAAGACCATGCGAGCTTCCTCCCTGGTCCTCGGACCGCTGGTAGCCCGCGCCGGCAGGGCCCGCGTGTCGCTCCCGGGCGGCTGCGCCATCGGCGCCCGCCCGATCAATCTGCACCTGGCGGGACTGGAACTGCTGGGCGCGCAAATCCGCCAGGAACACGGCTACATCATCGCGGAAGCTCCCAACGGACTCCGCGGAGCGCTGGTGACGTTCGACCGCATCACCGTCACCGGCACCGAGGATCTGCTGATGGCCGCCGCGCTGGCCGAAGGCGAAACCATCCTGGAAAACGCCGCCCGCGAGCCCGAAGTCAGCGACCTGGCCGCGCTGCTCGTCAAAATGGGCGCGGTGATCGAAGGCGCGGGCAGTTCGCAAATTCGGGTGCGCGGCGTCCCGCGCCTGCACGGCGCTGAGCACACCATCATCCCGGACCGAATTGAAGCCGGGACCTTTCTGATCGCCGGCGCGATCACGGGCGGGGACCTGGCGGTCACCGGTTGCATCCCAGAGCATTTGACCGCCTTGATCAACAAACTCCGGCAGACCGGCGCGGAGATTCAGGAAGCCGGACCCAACGCCTTGCGCGTGCGCCGTCCCGGGCGCCTCCAGGCCGCCGACGTCATTACCGAGGAGTATCCGGGCTTCGCCACCGACCTTCAGGCCCAGTACATGGCCCTGGCCACGCAGGCTGAGGGCGTCTCCATCATCACCGAAACGATCTTCGAGAACCGCTTCATGCACGCCCTGGAGCTGATGCGCATGGGCGCCGACATTCGCGTAGAGGGACGCCGAGCCGTGGTCACCGGGCCGCGCGAGCTGACGGGCGCGGCGGTGCTGGCCTCGGATTTGCGAGCCAGCGCCTCGCTCGTGCTGGCCGCTCTGGTGGCCCGCGGCGAAACCCTCATTGATCGCGTCTACCACATTGACCGCGGCTACGAACGCATCGAAGAAAAGCTGTCGCGCGTGGGGGCTCGCATCCGCCGCGTGACGTGAGCAGCCCTCACCGAGGCCACATCAGCAGGAGCTGAACGCTGCGCACCAGGACGTAGCCGAAGACGGCAAACTCGGCCGCACGCACTCCCTTGAGCACGACGCCGCCCATGAATTCAAACCGTAACAACAGCCCGACGACCACTCCGGCAAAGACCCAGTACGGGCTCAGCGATCCCGGAAATCCTTCGGCGTACGCCACGACCAGGACATAGTAGGTCAGCGGCCAGGTCTTCTCCAGCGAGAAGCGCAACCGCACCCAGACCATGACCATCGTCAAGGCCATCAGCGCCAGCGTCAGCGTGTTGAACAGCGTAAAGCGAAAATACATGACGGCCCCTCGCGCCGCCGGCCCTCAGATTGACCATAACACGGCGGGCGCGCGGCGGGAATGCCCCCAGGCCGTTTTCTTGCGGAATTTTCGCCGCCCGACGCGGTCACCGGCTGCCGAGCGCGAATTCGATCCCTGTCGTTCTTCCATTCCCGACCCCGGAGGCCTATACTGGGGGCGGAAGGAGGGGAGGATGAGCCTACCGATATCCACCGTTTTGCTGGCCTCTGCGGCCCTTTCCTTCTACGCCATGGCCGGGGAAATTCCCAGCCTCTCCGGCGCCTGGACCCTGAATGTCGAGAAATCCCGCTGGGGCGACAAGCCCAAGCCCAAAAGCGTCGTGGTCTACATCGAGCACAACGAGCCGGCCCTGAAGTACAAAGGCACTGTGGTGGACGCCACCGGCGAATCGCGTGATTTCAGCCTGGAAGGCGTGATTGACGGCAAGCCCTACCCCGTGGTCGCCAGTTACGGCGAAGGATCCGTAGTCATCCGCCGCGTCAACGAGACCACGATCCAATCCGAGTTCCGCACCCACGATGGGCGTTACGTCGAGACGACTCGCACCCGCATCTCCGGCGACGGGCGAACGCTCACCCGCCGCATCCGTTTGCGCGGTCCTGAAGGGAGCCGCTCCTGGACCGAGGTGTACGAAAAACACTAAGACCCGCAGCCGGAGGATGCAGACGTCGGCTCGGTGAGCAAAGATCACGCCGCTGAGGGTTGCGTCGCCGGCCTGGCGGGATCACGGCTCGCCGGGGCGCGAGCGGCGAAGCTGCTCGCGGATTTCCCGCGGGTCGTCCAACTGCGGCGATGGTTTGGGGTCCAGCGGGTCGCGAGCCTGGGCTGGATCGAAAATCCGTTCATCCACCGGAAGAACATCGTAAGGCGTGAAGTCCGGCTGGTCCGTGAAGCACTCGGCAAGATCTGCCGCAGCGGCATCGAAAAGATTCAGCGGGGGCAGGCCCAGCAGCCGGAAGATGGTCTTCAGCAATCCCGGAAAGCTCGAGTTGACGTGCGAGACATAGTTCTTGCGCGCATAGGGACTGACAACCAGAAGCAGCGTGCGATGGGAGTCAATGTGATCCACCCAACCCTGCGCATCGTCTTCGGTGATGAAGATCGCCATCTGTGGCCACCAGGGGCTGCGAGACAGAAACGCGACAATGCGCCCGAGAGCATAGTCGTTATCCGCCATGAATGAGGCTTCGAAAGGGTAGCCGTCCTCGGGCCGCGGGCGCGCCAGGTGATCGTTCGGCAGATGGATGTAGATGAAGCGAGGGAACGGCCGGCCTCCCTTGACGTAGAGCCGCTCGATTTCGGCAATGAACTGATCCGCCCGGTACTGATCCGGGATGTTCATGTTGAACTGTGGGTAATCCCGCGACGTGTTGCGGTAGAGCGGCTCGGGCATCGGCACGTTGGTCAGATAGCGGGCGCCGGTGGGCTTGAAGCCCGGCTGCTCGAAGACCCCGGCTAGCTCGAAGCCCTCGCCGTAATTGCGGAACGAGACGCCGTGGCGCTCCAGGTGATGCCAGAGCGCTCCGGCCTCCAGTTGTTCTTCGGGGTGCAGGGAGGAGTTGCTCTGCGGGAAGGCCAGCCGGCCCGGGGCCGTGGTGGGCAGGCGAAAATCCTTCTGCCCGCCGTAGGCCGCCATGAGCGAGCTCTCGGTCCAGGCGTTGGGGTAGGAGCCGACCAGCCAGTGATGCCCGTCCACGCTGACCTCGGAATCCGCATAAAAGTTATCGCTAAAGCAAAAGCGTTCCGCGAGAGCGTGGTGGTTCGGAGTGATGTTCACGTTGCGATAGATCAGACGCGAGACCACCGTGCGGCGCTCGGAGGCCACCTCGCCCCAACGACCGAAGCGCGCCAGAGTCACCAGGCCGGCCACCTTACCGTTAGAAGCGTACTGGATGTCGCCGAAGACTTCGTCGAAGGTGCGGTTCTCTTTGACGATCAACACCACATATCGGATCTGCCCGGGCAGGGCCGCAGGCGGCTTCCTGGCGGGCACGAAGCCGTTGAACTCCATCACCCGGCGTGTGGCGCGACGAAGCTCGTCTTCGCCCGGCAGCGCAAAGATCGAGATCGTGCCGCGACGGAACGAGCCGTGGAAGCTCTCCGCTCCGCTGCGCTCGTGATTGGGACCTGTGCCCAGACCCTTGGCGTTCACCACAAAGACCGTATCCTCGCGCAGCGCCACGCGCGTGGGGAACCAAGCCGCAGGCAGATGCCCCCGAACCTTCATCTGCCGCGTGTCAATCACGCCGATGGCGTTGATGCCCGCTTCAGCCACCAACAACCATCCGCTCGGCTCGTGATACGCCAGCCCCACGGGCAACACGCCGCGCAAGCCTTCCAGTCCCGGAATGCGAATCGGTATGGTAGCTTTGACCCGGCCGGTAGCCGCCTCGATCACCGTAATCGAGTCATTGTGACCGTTAGAGACGTAGACGTGGCCCCCGCCGACCACGACGCCGGACGGGCTGCTTCCGCCCAGACTGCCCTGACCGAACGGCAGGCCCGTGCGCACGAAGCTTTCCACGCGCGGCGCCGTGGGATCCTCCAGGTTCACCACGGCTACCGAATTGGATTCCGGGGCGTTGGGATCGCCCAGCCCGGGCACATCCACCGGACCCCGCGCCGTCTCGCGCCGGGCTCCGCTGACAGCCTCCGGCGATGGGAAGCCGAATGCCGGAAACGGCAGCCCGGTCTCCCGCGGGTTCTTGGGATCCGCCCCCGGAATCACGCGGTATTCGAACATGCCCAGGTTGGCCACCCAGGCTTTGCGTCCGTCCGGCGAGAGCGCCAGCGAGAAAGGCAGTCTCCCCACGCGGACGGAAGACACAATACGGTGCTTGCGCACGTCAATGCCCACCAGCCGGAAGTTGGCCTGATCCAGGACCCACAGCAGACCCCGGCCGCGATCCAGCGCCAGATCGCCCGTGTAGCTGTCCTGATAGCCGTCCCCATCCAGCCGGTAGATCCGCTTGACGTCGCCGGACTTCGGATCCACAACCCGCACCCTCCCCGAGTTGCCCTCGGAGGCGTAGAGCGTGCGCTCATCGCCGAAGGCCAGGCCCATGAAGACGCTGCGCCAGTCCTCCTCCGGTTCCGGTTCGCCAGCTTTGCGCACCGGCACGACCAGGTGACGCGTGCGCCAGTAGGCGCCGTCCCGCTCGAGCACGGTGAGTGAATAGCGACCGGGACCGCCGTTGGCGGAGACCACCATCCGACCGCTGGGACTGACGGCCAGACCGAACGGCCCGGGCCCGGTCGTGTACTGGCGTCCGGTGGGTTCGATGATTCTTCCGCCCGGCAGGATTGTCTGAGCTCCAGGTCGGCGAAGCGCATATCGTGTCCCGGCAGGCGGCGCGTAGTCAACAGCCGCCGCCAAGACGAGTAGGATTGCCGCCAAAATGGTCATGGGTTCGATTCCCGGCCCACGGCCCGCGCCGCGGGCCACGCATCTTAGCGATCATTGTATGCTACGGGAGGCTTTCGATGAATCGGAGATCGTTCTTTCAAAGCATGAGCGTGGCGGCCATGGCGGCTTCGGCGCAAGCCGCGCCGCAGAAGACGCGCTTTTACACGCTCGAAAACTTCTATTTGAAAAACGGCACGCAAATGGGTCGGTTGCACGAGTTCTGGAGCAAGACCTGTTTGCCCGCGCTCAGCAAGCTGCACTCGGGACCGGTGATCTTGCTCGAAGCCCTGGTCGCGCCTCACATGCCTCAGTACGCCGCCATCGTCGGCTACCGCTCGCTGGCCGAGATCGAGAAAGTGCGGAACCAGTTAGAGGCGCTGCCGGAGTTCCAGAGAGGTCTTGCCGAATGGGAACGCGATCCCGAGCCGCCCTACGAACACTACGCGACCTCGCTGCTGGAGGCCACCGATTATTCTCCCGAGATCACGCCTTTGGATCCGCCGCCCAAGACGCCGCGTATCTTCGAGCTGCGGACCTACCATTCGCCGACCCGCCGCCAGCTCCGCGCCCTGCACGAGCGGTTCGCCGGACCGGAAATCAAAATCTTTCACCGCACGGGCGTGCATCCCGTGCTCTACAGCACCATGATCTACGGCGCCAATCAACCCAACCTCACCTACTTGATCCCCTTCGAAAATCTGGCCGCGCGCGAGAAAGCCTGGGCTGCCTTCGGCGCGGACCCGGAGTGGATCAAGGTTCGCAAGGAGTCCGTGGAGCAACACGGTCAGATCGCCAGCGTGATCCAGATCTGGTTGTTCCGGGCGACGGCCTACTCGCCGATTCGATGAAGTTCGGCTGGGCTGAAGGCGGGCCGGAAACCGAGGGTGCGATCCCGCGGGATTCGCCGCCGGGAGGCGGCTGCGCTCGGGCCGCGCTTCAAGAATTCGAAGACGCCGTGAGGGGGCCGAGTTTGGTTTCCGTAGCAGCCGCCCAGCGTTGGATGACGGCCCAGAGATCCTCGCGCCGAACCGGCTTCGCCAGATAGTCGTCCATCCCGGCGGCCAGGCAGCGCTCGCGATCGCCCACCATCGCGTTGGCGGTCAACGCCACGATGGGGGTATGGCGGCGGCCGGCCTCCCAGCGCCGAATTTGGATGGTGGCCTCCAATCCGTCCATGTTCGGCATCTGCACGTCCATCAGCACCAGGTCATAGCAAGCCTTACGAACCGCCTGGACCGCCTCCGCGCCATCGCTGACTGCTTCCGCCGTGCAGCCCGCTTGTTGCAGCATCTTTAGCGCTATCTTCTGGTTGATCGGATTGTCCTCCGCCAGCAAGATGCGGAAGCGGCCGGCAGCCACCGACGTGGCCTCGCGGCGGCCGGCCGGCGGCGGGGCTTCCTGCGGGGCCTTCGCCATTTCCACCGTGAACCAGAAAGTGCTTCCACAACCGGGCCGGCTCTCCACCCCGATCCGGCCGCCCATCCGTTCGACAAGCTCCTTGGAAAGGGCCAGACCCAGGCCCGTACCGCCGTAGCGTCGGGTGCTCGAACCATCGCCCTGCACAAAGCTCTCGAACAGCAGGTGTTGCCGGGCGGGCTCGATCCCGACGCCCGTGTCCTCCACGGCGAAGTACAGCACGGCACGGTCCTCGCTTTCGGCTTGCGTGGCCGCGCTCACGCGCACGAAGCCGCGCTCGGTGAACTTCACGGCATTGCCCACCAGATTCAACAAGACCTGACGCAGACGCCCTGCGTCTCCGATGAGCCGGCGGGGTAATCCGAGTTCAAGCCGGCAACTCAGCTCCAGACCTTTGGCCTCGGCCTGCACGCGCAGCAGATCGGCTACGCCGCGCACCACAGCCACCGGATCGAAGGGCGCCTGCTCGAGCCGCAGACGCCCCGCTTCGATCTGCGAGAGATCGAGCAAATCGTTGATGAGCGCCAGCAGTGTTTCGGCCGATTCCGCGACGGCATGGGCGCATTCGCGCTGCTGATCATCCAGCCGCGTGCTCAACAGAAGCTCGGTCATGCCCAGAATGCCGTGCAGGGGAGTCCGCATCTCGTGACTCACGTTGGCCAGGAAGCGACTCTTGAGTTCGATGGCCTGGCGGGCGGTGGCCAGAGCGGCCCGCAGTTCGGCATTGGCGCGTTCCAGCTCGCGAGCCTGCTGTTCCAGCTTCTCTCGGGCCTGTTGCCGCTCCGTGACGTCCAGCAGGGCCGTCCGAATCCCGATGATCCGGCCCTCGGCGTCGCGGATCAGGTTCTCGTGCACTTCGGCGATCACATCTCTGCCGTCGCGGCGGCGATAGACTCGCAGGAAAGGCGCCAGGGGCTGCCGGCCTGCCAGCTTGCGCTCCACAGCTCGACGACTCTCTTCCCGTGCCCCGGGGGCCACGAACTCCCAGACCGGCCGGCCCAGCATTTCGCAAGGACTCAGGGCGAGCAACTGGCATTCCGCTCGGTTGACGCGGCGCACGATTCCGTGGCGGTCAATCTCGTGGTAGGCCACCGGCGCATCGTCGAACAGACTCTGGTAGGCCTGCTGGTTCTCCAGCATCCTGCGCCGCAGCCGGCGGCAGGTCCAGGCCGTGATCCCCGCGCATAGGGCCGCAAACGTCAGAGCCAGAACCAGGAGCGACATCATGGGCTCGCGCACAGGAACGAATTCGTTTCGCCCTTGCTCTCAGATCGGATTGCCGCGGAAAAAGTTTAGAGGCTGGAGAGACTTACATCCGTCCGTGGCGTCGGCAAGCTTGCAGTCGGCGGCCGGCAGGCCCGGCTCAGCCGGGCAGCATCTTCGCGATGTCGTTGTAAAGAACAAACACGACGACCGCCATCAGAAACACGAAGCCCAGCTTGAAGACCGCTTCGCGCACGGCCTGGCTCAGCTCCCGCCGCATCGCCATCTCGATGAGCAGCAATAGGATGACGCCGCCATCCAACACCGGGATGGGCAGCAGGTTGAAGACCGCCAGGTTCAGGCTCACCACGGCCATCAGGAAGACAAAAGAAGGCAGACCCTCGCGCGCGGCCTCCCCTGACAGGCGCGCGATTCCAATGGGGCCCTCGATAGACTTCGGCGAAAGTCGCCTCTCGATGATGCCGCGCAGGAACTGAAAGATCAAAGTGGCGTGTTTGAGGTTGTGGCGCACACTCTCGCGCAGCGCTTCGGGAAAAGGCAATTGCACCACCACCGTGCGGTGAGAGGGCTCGACCCCGATCATCCAGCGCGGCGTGCCGTCCAGATTGGTGTAGACCGGGTGCACCACCACACTCTCCCGGCGGCCCTCGCGCGCGTATTCGATGGTCACCGGCTTGCCGCCGCTGGCCCGGATGACCTCCTGCAACCGATAGCGCGAGCGGATCGGCCGGCCATCCACGCTGATCAGGACGTCGCCGCGCCGCAGGCCGGCTTTCTCGGCAGGCATGCCCGGCGTCAGATTGGCGATCTGAATCTCGCTTTGCTCAGCCCAGCCCGCATACCCCAAACCGCTGCGCTCTTCCAGGGTCGGCGTCACCCAAACCCAAAACTGCTTTCCCTCGCGCTCGACCTTGACGCTCAACGGCCGATTGGCGTTGGAAACTTCTTTGAGAACGACGTCTTCCCAACTCGGTTCACTGATCTCGGCGATCCGGACGATACGATCACCCTCGCGCAATCCCGCCCTGGCAGCCGGCGAATCCGGGAAGACGTGCCCGATGACCGCCTGTTGCAGCGACTCCGACGGTTTCTCATACCGCACCATGAAGAGTCCGGTCAGCAAGGCCACGGCCAGCAGCACGTTCATGGAAGGTCCGGCCAGCACGATGATCAGCCGCTGCCAGCGCGGCTTGGCCAGGAAGGCGCGCGGATCGTTAAGCGCCTCTTCGCCGGGCTGCTCGCCCGCCATCTTCACGTAGCCCCCGAACAGGATCAAAGAAAAACGGAAGTCGGTCTCCCCACGTCGAAAGCCGAACAGTCGCGGTCCGAACCCGAAGCTAAAAGTTTCGACGCGGACGTCAAACCGGCGCGCCGCCCAGTAATGACCGAGCTCATGAACCAGGATCATGACCCCGATCAGCACAATCAGCCACCAGAGATTTTCAAAAAACGTCATGACGGATTCTCAAACTCTCACGGCCGAGCGCCGAAGGCCGCTCGCGGCGCGTCGGCGAACTAACTCAGAGGCGATCCGGCGGGCCTCGCCATCGGCTTCCAACACTTCCGCTACCGTGGCCGGCTGCCGCGCAGGCGCCCGCGCCAATGTCTCCTCTACAATCTCACTGATCGCCGGAAACGGAATTTCCTCGGCTAGAAAGGCGCTCACGCCGACCTCATCGGCAGCGTTCAGCACGCAGGGGGCCGCGCCGCCAGCCTCCTGAGCCTGATACGCCAGCTTCAGCAAGGGGAATTTCGCCGTATCCGGAGGATAGAACTCCCAGGTTCGCGCCTGACTCCAGTCCAGCCGCGGCACCGGAGCTGAGGCGCGATCCGGCCAGGTGAGCGCGTATTGGATGGGCATGCGCATGTCGGTGGCCGAAATCTGAGCCATCACGCTGCCGTCGCGGAACTCGACTAAGGCGTGCACGGACGACTGAGGATGGATTAGCACCTCCACCTCGCGCGGGCTTAGATCGAACAGCCAGCAGGCTTCAATGACCTCGAAGCCTTTGTTCATGAGCGTGGCCGAGTCAATCGTGATGCGTTTGCCCATTTTCCAGGTCGGATGCCGCAGAGCCTGTTCCGGCGTCACCGTCGCGAGCCGTTCCTTGGGAGTGTCTCGGAATGGCCCCCCCGAAGCCGTCAGGATGATGCGGGTGACCTCGCTGCGGCGGCCTGCCCGCATGCACTGGTGCACCCCGTTGTGCTCGCTATCTACGGGGATCAGCTCGGCGCGCGCAGCTCGCGCCGCCTCCATGACCAGTTTACCGCAGGCCACCAGAACCTCTTTGTTTGCCAAACCGATCCGCTTGCCCCGCCGTACCGCCTCGTAGGTCGCCTCCAGTCCGGCAACTCCCACGATGGCCGACATCACGAAGTCCACCTCGGGCGCGGTGGCGGCCCGAACGCGACCCTGCGGACCCCAGTCCAGCTCGGGAAGCGCGGTCCCCGAGGCGCCGGCCTGCCGCAGGCGCTCGCGAAGCTCGTCCCTGAGGGCTTCGGATTCCACCACCACCAGCCGCGGCCGAAACTCGAAGACCTGAGTGACCAACAGATCCAGGTTTCGGCCCGCAACCAGGGCAAACACTTGAAAATGCTCGGGTTGGCGGCGAATGACGTCCAGCGTGCTGGTTCCGATCGAGCCCGTGGAACCCAGGATGCTGACGCGCTTCATCACCAGGTGAACGCTCCTGATGATAGCATGCCTGGAATCTCGCGGTGTGGAGCGGATCGCCGCGTTCGAGTTTGTTGGGGGGGCGCCGGGGAGGTTTTTGCTTCAGGGGTCTTTATGTTAGAGGTTAGTCTCGCTTTGGTGGGAGTTGCCTCCCCGGCTTGATTCTAATTTTAGAATACCTCGGACCGGATTGCAACAAGATTTTGTATTTTTTTGGCCCTGGGCGCCGGCTCCCGGTCTGTCGGAGCATGTTGTTGATTCTAAAGGGGCGCTTCCCCAGCGATTTCGCCTCCCGCCCCGGATGCCTTGGGCTACAATCCAGTTGGAGGTTCCATGCCGCATCAAAAGGACCTGCACGAAGGGGTTCGGCCGCCGACGGCGGTGCTCACCCGCGGTTTTGACCCGCGCCTTTCGGTCGGTAGCGCTCGCCCGGCCGTGTTTCGCAGCTCAACGTATGTTTTCTCCAGCCCGGAAGCGGCCGAGCGCGCTTTCCAGATCGCCGGCGGCAAAGCACATCCGGGAGAAGGCGAGGATGTCGAGCTCATCTACTCCCGGATCAATCATCCCAACGCAGAAATCCTCGAAGACCAGATTGTCCCCCTGGAGGCGGGCGCTCGGGAGGCGGCGGTGTTCAACTCAGGGATGGCGGCAATTATGACTGCGTTCCTAACCTTCCTCCGCCCCGGGTCGGCCTTGATCTACACGATGCCGAACTACGGCGGCACGCGACACTTGATCCGCGAGTTCCTGGAACCGTTCCAGATCACCGGACTCCCGGTCCTCGCCGGACGGGGCGCGGAACTGGATGAGGCGATCAGCCAAACGCGGAATCTCGGAGTCATCTTTATCGAGACCCCCGCCAATCCCACCATGGTCATGACCGACATTGCCAGGGCCGCCGAAGCGGCCGCCCGTCACCCCAACCGCCCCCTGGTGATCGTGGACAACACCTTCCTGGGACCCACCTTCCAGCACCCTCTGCTGCTGGGTGCGGATCTGGTCCTGTATTCCGCAACCAAATATCTGTCGGGATTCAGCGACATGCTGGCAGGGGTGGCGCTGGCCCGAGACCCGGAGCTAATCGGACGGATGCGTGCGCAGCGCATCCTTTTCGGCAACATCTTACAACCGGATGAATGCTGGTTGCTCGATGGACGCCTGCCCACGGTGCCCTTGCGCATGAATCGTCAGAGCAAAAACGCCCAGCGCATCGCCGAACGCCTCGTGGAGCACCCCAAAGTGAAAAGGGTGCACTATCCCACGCTGTATACGGATGCCGAGCAGATCAAGATTCGCCTGGCGCAATGTCAGCATCCGGGCGCCATCTTTTCCATGGAGCTGGAGGGCGGACGTCGAACCGCCTTCGAGTTCTTGCGGCGCTTGAAGATCGCTCGGAATGCGGTTTCCCTGGGCGGGGTCGAGACGCTGGCCTGTCATCCCAGAACCACGACCCATTCCAGTCTTTCGCCCGAGGAACTGGACCGCTGCGGCATCAGCGAAGGGCTGGTGCGCATCTCCGTGGGCATCGAAGACTGGCACGATCTGCTGGCCGACTTCGAGCAGGCGCTGGACGGGGCCTGAAGAAACTCAGTCCAGCAGCCAGCGCCACACCGTGTTCGTCAACGCGTGGGCCACCATGGCGGCGCGTATGCCTTGCCCCTGCTGGTAGGCGCGGCCGTAAAAATACCCTGCCAGGGCCGCCACCAGCGCGAAAGGCCAGTTCGGGAAGCCGCGAAACGGCAGGTGCGCCAATCCGAAGAGCACGGAGCTCAGCAGCAAGGCCCGGCGGGCGTCGGCTAACCACTCCGTAAGCCAGCCTTGCAGCAAGCCGCGGAAAAAGAATTCCTCCGACAGGGCGACCCCCCACAGCATCCCCAAAAAAGTCCCCGCAAAAAGAGCGAAGTGGGCTGCGGTGGCCAGCGGCTTGGGATCCCACCGGGTGAGGCCGGTTAGCCACGCCAACGCCGTCCCGAGCGGCAGGAAAAACAGGAACTGGCGGATCCCGATTAACCACTCTCGAGTGCTCGGCCACCAGCCGAAGCCGACGCGCTCGGCGCCACGCAGCACCAGCGCGCTGAGAATCCCCAAGCGGATCCACATCAGATGCCCCAGCGCTTCCATGGGGAGCCGTCTGAGAGGTCGAGCATAAAGCGGTTCCCACAGCCTGAAGAGCACTACCGCCGCCGCCAGTGCAAGGAAGCCCAGGTCCGTCCATCGGCGTCGGGGCAGAATGACATACCAGAAGCAGACCGACGCCGCCAGGATCAAAATGGCGACCAGCGCGTCCGCCCGGAAGCGCCCGGACGCAGGCGCATACAGCAAATACGAGAGCGGCGCCGATAGCGTCAGCGCCAGCGCGCAAACCCAACGAGGCAGAGCCGCCAGCCTGCGCCGCACGCCGGCGAATGCGGGCGCGGCATAAAGCATCAGTTCCAGGAGCCAGGCAGCCGCCACCCACGTCAGGATGCCCGGCGTCGCTTCCAATTCCCTCAGCAGCGGCAATCGCAGCTATCTTAGCAACCGCGGCCGGGCGCGGGCATGGCCGACTCTGTTGCTTCGGGGCCAACGAACGTCTATGCTGAGTTGGGAAGGAGGCAGCACCGTGGTGGATCGCAGGAAGTTTCTGAGCGCCGCGGCCGCGGCGGCCGTGGGCGCGCAAGCAAGCAGCCAACTGGCCCTGGAGGGCGGCGCGCCGGTGCGGCAGACGCCTCTCCGGGCCGACTACTGGGGACCGCAGTATTACGACGAGAAGGAGCGCCAGGAGCTGGTAGACGTGCTCGAGACCGGGCGGCCCTTCCGCTGGTACGGCAGGGGCACTCAGCCGCCGATGAAGGTGGCGACTTTCGAGAAGGAATTCGCCGCTCGCATGCAGACCCGCTATGCGCTGGCCGTCACCTCGGGCACCGCAGCCCTGCAATGCGCTCTGGCGGCGCTGGAGGTCGGGCCGGGTGACGAAGTGATCTTGCCCGCCTGGACCTGGCACTCCTGCTATAGCGCTATCGTCCACGCGGGCGCCCTGCCGGTCTTCGCAGAGATTGACGAGTCCTTCAACATTGATCCCAACGACATCGAGAGCAAGATCACGCCGGCCACCAAGGTCATCATGGCTGTCCACTTGCAAGGGACGCCCGCCGATCTGGATCCCATTTTGAAGATCGCGCGCAAGCACAAGCTGCGTGTTCTGGAAGACTGCGCGCAAAGCGTGGGCGGCGATTACAAAGGCAAGCCGCTGGGTTCGCATGGCGACATCGGCATCTACAGTCTCCAGTTGAACAAGACCATCACGGCGGGCGAAGGCGGGGCGGTGGTGACCAACGACGTGGTGCTGTTCGAGCGCGCCGCCCGTTTCCACGACCTGGGCGGGCTGCGGGAACTGCACGAACGTGTGGTCGGCAAGCCCCAACTGGATTGGTTCTCGGGCCTCAACTTCCGCATGAACGAGTTCTCCGGCGGTGTGCTGCTGGCCCAGCTTCGCAAACTGGATGCCATCGTGGCCGCGGTGCGAACCAACGCTCGCCGCGTCTATGAAGGGATTCGCGATCTGCCGGGCATCCGCTTCCGCCGCCAGCCGGATCCTGCCGGAGAGCTCGGCGCTGCCGTGTTCATTGATCTGGGAACGCGTGAGCGCTGCGACCGCTTCCTGAAAGCCATGCGCGCCGAGGGTGTGCCGGCCAGCAGGCCCAGCGGCTCAGTGATTTTGCCCACGTTGCCCTACGTGATGAAGAAGGTCACCGTGCACCCGAACTGGCCTTCGTTTACGAGCGATCGCGGGCGCTCCATCCAGTACGGGCCTCAGATCTGCCCGCGCACCATTGACATCCTGGGACGGTTCGCGGGCGTCTCGATGGATCCGAAGTTCACCGAGCAGGATTGCCGGGACATCGTGGCGGCTATTCGCAAGGTCTACCCGGCGGTGATGCGCGCCTAGTGCTGCCGCATTGGCTGGAGGAAATCCGGCGCGATAACACCAGCGGCGCAGTTGCGCTGGCCGCGAAGGCAGCCCGGGAGCTGGCCGAGTGGGCCGCTTGCAGCCGTTCCTTTGACGAGCTCATCCGGGTGGGGCGGGAACTCGTGCGCGCCCAGCCCCGCATGGCGCCGCTGGTCAATTTAGTTGCCGCGGTGCTGGAAGCGGGGCCGAGGGCGAGCGAGGCCGCCCGGGCGTTCCAGCGTCGCCTGGAGGAAGCGACGCAGGCCGTGGCGCGCCACGCTGCGAGCCTGATCGCCGATGGCGACGTGGTCCTGACGCACTCCTTCAGTTCGACCGTCCTCGCGTCCCTGCGCGAAGCTCAGCAGAGCGGGCGCTGCTTCTCGGTCATCGCCACCGAGTCGCGCCCGATGCGCGAAGGCGTGTTTCTGGCGCGCGAGCTGGCGGCCATGAGCGTTCCGGTGAGGCTGATCGTGGATGCGGCAGCAGCCCTGGCGCTAGCCGAGGCGCGTCTGGTGCTGGTTGGGGCCGATGCCGTCTGCGTCGAGGGGCTGGCCAACAAGATCGGCACGCGCATGCTCGCGCTGGCTGCCGCGCAGCAGGGCGTGCCCATGTACGCGCTGGCGACCGGCGATAAGTTCCTGCCGGCGGGTTACCGACTTCCGCCCGAGGAGCCTCACGCGGCGAGCGAGGTCCTGGAAGAAGAGGCGCCGGGCGTTTCCATCGTGAACTACTACTTCGAGCTCACGCCGCTGGAACTCTTCACCGGGATTGTCTCCGAGGAAGGCGTGCTGCGTCCCGACGAAGTGAGAGAGCGCCTGGCATGTAAAGCGCTGGATCCGGCGCTGTTGGGAGAATGAGCCTCCTCCGGAGGCCGCCTGTGACCGCCGCGCGCCCTCGGGGCCGACAAGGCAGGGCGTCTCAATACTCGCGGTCGGTCAGGATGCCGGGTTGCGGCACGGGGTAACGTCCATCGGGTCCCGCTTGCAGCGGCGCCGGTCCCTCGGGCGTCAACTTGTCAACATCCGGAGCGAACTCGTGCGGGCAGTTGAGCATCTGCTCGTAAGTGACGATCCGTCCGGTGTGCGCGGCCATGCGGCCCATCGAGGTCACCAGGCTGGCTTCTGTTCCCCGCCTGACTTCGTTGAAGGGCAGATCCTTGCGGATGGCCTCGATCAAGTCGTCCCAGTGCCACTGGTAGGGCGACTTCTCCGGTTGCGGAAACGCCCACACCAAATTGGGGTCTTCCGGCAGCGGCAGATCCTTGCGGCTTTCCACGCGCGGGATGCGGTGCCCTTTGTAAATGCGCGTCATGCCGGGCGTGTGGCCCAGCGTCGAGATCACAGCGGAGCCTTTAGTGCCGTGAGCGTAACTGGCGAACTCGTCGCGACAGCCCTTCATGTTGCGCCCGTCAAAATACAGCCGTGTGCCGTCGGGAAACTCGAACTCCACCGAGTAGACGTCGAAATTCTGATCCACCGAGTCGCCGCGATAGTGACGTCCGCCGACGGCGTGCGCCGCCACGGGCCAGGAGCCCTTCATCCAACTGCATTCGTCAATCTGGTGGATGTAGTAATCGCTGAACACCCCGCCGCTGGCCCACAGGAAGGCGTGAAAGCGTTGGACCTGATACATGACCTCGCTCACTCCTGCGGGCTTCGGAGGCGCGGTGCCGCCGCCCTGTCCCATGCGGTAGGCGCGCAGCGCGATGATCTCTCCGATCTGTCCGGAGCGGATGCGATCGTACAGCTCCTGCCGCGCCCGACAGTGGCGCACCATCAGGCCCACGGCCACCTTCAAATTCGCTCGTTCGGAACGCTCGGCCAGTTCGAGCATGCGCCGTGACGTGGGCCCGTCCACGGTGACCGGCTTCTCCATGAAGCAGTGCAGGCGCTTCTGGATGGCGTAAGCGAAGTGCACCCAGCGAAACGCAGGCGGCGTAGCCAGGATCACCACACCGCCGGGCTTGAGAGCATCCATGGCGTGGCGGTAGGCCTCGAAGCCCAAGAAACGGCGCTCCGGCGGAACATCCACCTGGGTCGGGAAGCGCGATTGCAGCTTGTCCAGGCTGCTATTCAGCCTATCCGGGACTACGTCGGCCATCGCCACGAGCTTGATCGGGCCGTTTTGAACCGACAAGGCGTTGGCGGCCGCGCCTGTTCCCCGGCCGCCGCAGCCCACCAGAGCGACCGGAATCGTGTTGTCCTCCGCGGCATGGACCGCGGGCAGCGTCACGCCTGCCAGGGCGGAGACCGCCCCCGCGGCCCCGGCCGTGCTCAAGAACTGGCGCCGCGAAGCAGCGCCGGTGTGGTTGTCACTCATGACGACCTCCTTCGTCAAAACGTGAGCATACTCTAGAAGCGCGGTCGTCTGGTGAGAGAGCCAGACCGCAAGTGCGCCGATCGCGTCGCCCGACAGGCTGGGGCCTCGGCGCGCGAGGGCCTCTACGCCCCGAGTACGCGCACCAACCGCAGCAGCTCGTCGTCGGAGGTGTCGTTGGGAACCGAGCAGCCGGGCGCCAGGATGAACTTCGGTCCCGCCGCTTCCTGGGCCTCATGCCATTGCCGGCGCAACTCCTCCTCGCTCAGACGCCGAAAGTTGCGTTCGTCGAGTCCGCCCATCAACGGGCCGGAATAACTGCGGCGCACCTCGGAAATGGGGACGCCGGTGGCGTGCGTCGAATAGTGGATCACGCGCGCCAGCCAGCCCTTGTAGAAAAGATCCAGGTATACGTTTTCCCCGTGCAGGTGCAGGATGTTCAGAGGCGCCTGCCGCACGGCCTCGAGCAACGCCCTGTCGAAGGGCTCGCTGAACTTCTGGTAGTCCTCGCGCGAAAGCGCCTTCGCGTCGGCGTTGGCGATGGCCAGAAAAATCCCGGCCGCGCCGGAGCGCAGCGCCAGTCGCGCGTGATGGATCTGCGAGCGATTGATGGCTTCCAGGGCGTCCAGTAGCGCTTGCGGTTTCTCGCGCATCAGGCGGCGCACTTCCTCGGGCGATGAGATTTTCTCGGCCTGGTTCCAGGAGTTGAAGATCGTCTCGACGAAGTAGGCGCGCCCGGCAAGTCCCTGGCGGATGATCTGGAGAGCCCGGATCTGCTCGGGGAAGGGATTGGTGTGCACCACCGGTTCCCACCAAGCGCCTCGGGGCCTGGGGTAAGGAAAGTCCGACATCACCTTCACCAGGTCGGTTCGGAACTTGCGGTGGAAATCGAGGGTGGCGCGGGCGTGACGCTCGCCGGGGTATTTTTCCAACCCGAAGTGATACCAGAAGCTGAACGGCGGTCGGTCCACTTCGGCCCCGGCCAAAGCTCGATCCACGCGCTGGCGCGGCGGGAACTTCGCGGGCGCGGCAGCGGCCGCGGCGCTCATCAGAAACCGACGTCGCGAAAGCATCAAGCCTCCTGGTGGTGACGGATTTCAACCGGCGCCAACGTGGCCGGCAGCAGCTTTCCCGGATTCAACATTCCCTGCGGATCAAACGTCCGCTTGACGCGGGCGAAGGTCTCCAGCGTGTCGGGGTCGAACATCAAAGGCATCAAGTCGTTCTTCTCCATCCCCACGCCGTGCTCGCCGGTGATCGTGCCGCCCAGCTCGACCGAGCGGCGTAGAATTTCCGCCGCCGCGGCGCGCGCTTTCTCCAGCTCCCCGGGACGCCGGGCGTCGAAAAGAATGATGGGATGCAGATTGCCGTCGCCGGCATGAAAAATGTTGCTGATCACCAGACCATAGCGCTCGGAAACCTCGTGGATGTAGCGCAAAGCTGCGGGCAACTGCGTGCGAGGCACCACGCCGTCCTGCACCAGATAAAAAGGACTGACGCGCCCGATGGCCCCGAAAGCGTTTTTGCGGCCCTTCCACAGCAACTCGCGCTCGGCCGGCGAGCGGGCCATCCGCACCTGGCGCGCCCGGCAAGCCCGGCAGATCTCCTGCGCCTGCGCGGCCTGCTCTTCCACCGCCTCGCGGAGTCCTTCCAGCTCGATCAGCAGCACGGCGGCTGCGTCCTTGGGATAGCCGGCGCCGGTGGCTTCCTCGACCATCCGCAACATCACGCCGTCCAGCATCTCCAGAGCCACGGGCGTGATGGCCCGGGCGGTCATCTCGCTCACCGTGCGCCCGGCGTCTTCGGCCGAATCATAAATGGCAAGAAGTGTTTTAACGTGCTCGGGTTGCCGCATCAACCGCAGCACAGCCTTGGTCACCAGCGCGAGCGTTCCCTCCGAACCCACCAGCAAGGCGGTCAGATCGTAGCCCGGCAGGTCGGCTTCCCGGCCGCCGGCGGCGACCACCGTGCCGTCGGCGAGCACCACTTCCAGGCCTCTCACATGGTTGGTCGTCACGCCGTAAGCCAGCGTGTGCGGACCGCTGGCGTTCTCAGCGATGTTGCCGCCGATGGTGCAGGCCCGCTGGCTGGAAGGATCAGGGGCGAAGAAGTATCCGCGCCCCTGGACCGCCAGCGAAACCTCCAGATTCGCCACGCCGGGTTCCACCACCGCCAGCTCGTTCTCCAGATCCAGCTCGAGGATCCGGTTCATCCGGGTGAAGGCCACCACCAGGCCGCCCGCCGCAGGGACCGAGCCGCCGCTCAAGCCCGTGCCGGCGCCTCGCGCCACCAGCGGGATGCCGTACTCACTTGCAAGGCGCGCCACCGCGGCGACTTCGGCGGTGGTGCGCGGGAAGACCACCATATCGGGCCGGCCCCTGTCCACGCTGCCGTCGTACTCGTACAGCATGAGATCTTCGGGCCGGTCCAGATAGCCCCGCGGGCCCAGCACCTCGATGATCCGGCGTTTGGCCTCCTGAGGAATCATGACTCCCCCAACAAGTTTCGGACCCGGTTGAGAAGCGCAGGATCGTTCCAATCCGCCGCGCCGATGATCTTCTCCACCACCTTTCCTCGCCTGTCAATCAGGTAGGTCTCCGGGTATTTGAACGTGCCGTAGCGAGCGCTGATGCGCGCCTCCGGATCCCGCGCCGTGAGAAACGATACGCGCGCGCGATCCAGGAACTGCCGATACGCCTGCGTGTTGCGATCCACACTGACGGCCAGAACCACGACGCCGGAGGAGGCGAAGGACTTCTGAAACTGATCGAGCGACGGGATCTCCTCGATGCAAGGCGGACACCACGTGGCCCAGAAATTCAGCACCAGCAAGCGCCCACCGAAATCGGAGCGAGACACGACTCGTCCGTTGTCGGTGGTGAGCTGGAAATCCGGCGCCGTATCGTTGACGCCCACCACCGGCTCACGGAACGACGAGATCACGCCGTAAGCCAGCAATGCCAGACAAACGGCGACGCCTGCGTTCAGCCAGCGCGCCATTTTCCCATTGGATGCTTCCTTCGCCTTCACGGATCGCGCCTGAGCGGGATCCCGCGGCATACGCGGGAATCCTCGTCCCTTTCTTTCCTAAGCTAGCAGACGCGCCGCCTCCGGGGCGCTCGCCGCGCCGGGCTCGTCCGCCTTCGCGCGCCTTAGACCGCTTCCATGGTGGAAGGAGGTTTGGGCGTGATGTTGTAGGTGACGCTCACCACGCCGGGAACTTCGGACGTCATTCGCTTGGCCAGCTTGTCCAGGAGCCGGCGCGAGAGCCAGACCGGCCGCGCGGTCCTGGCGTCCACGCTCTGCCAGCAGCGGACCTCGATTTGAAAACCGAACTCCCGCCGCCCGCCGCGCACCCCTGCAAAGCGGTCCTCGTGCAGAATGGCCATGCACTGAAAGGCCCGCACGTTCTTCAACTCCGCTTCCACGATGGCCGTTGCTTTCCTGACCAATTCGACTCTTTCCGGAGTCACCTCACCCACCACCCTGGCGGCCAGTGCGGGCCCCGGGAACGGCATGCGGGCGTAGACGGACCTGGGAAGCCCGAGCGCTTTGGCCACCTTGCGCACGCCGTCCTTGCGAAGCTCGAGCAGCGGCTCGATAACCGTGTAACCGAAGGCCTGCTGCGGATCAATGCCCAACTGCTCGAGCACGTTGTGCTGCCGCTTGATGCCCGCCACCGTCTCCTCCACGTCGGTCAAGATCGTGCCTTGCAGCAGAAAGCGTGCGCCGCTTTCCTCGACCAAGCGGCGGAAGACTCCGGCGTAGAACGTCTGAGTGATCGCTTCCCGCTTCTGCTCCGGATCGGTCAAGCCCTTCAGGGCGGCGAAGAACTCCTGCTGAGCCGGAATGATCGCCACCTTGATGCCCAGGCCCGCGAACAGCGCGGCCACCTGCCGCGGCTCATCCTGCCGCATCAAGCCGTTATCAACGAAAAACGCCTTCAGTCTTTCGCCCAGAGCGCGATGGCCGAGCACGGTGCACACCGAGGAATCCACGCCGCCCGATAGCGCCGTGATCGCCAGGCCGTCGCCCACCGTCGCTGCGATGCGCCCGATCTGCTCCTGGATGAACTGCTTGGGGTTCAGGCTCTGCGCTTTGCGTTCTCGGATGCTGGTGTTCATGGCGGTTGCCATTTCCGGATCCTTAACAGCCTAGCACGCCGTCCCGTAAAGGGAATTCGGGCCCACGGCTCGCAAAGCAGATTCCTTGTATCCGCGATGCATTTGCGGCATCACAATAGAAGGGAGGTGTTGTCAGCGTCATGTTGATCAGCCGGAGGGTTGAGTTCTCGGCCTCCCACGTCTGCCGGCGGCCCGAGCTCTCCGAAGAGGAAAATCGGGCGCTGTACGGCGAGGACGCCAACCCGCACGGACACGGCCATAACTGGGTGGTGGAGGTGACCCTGGAGGGCCGACCGGATCCCGTCACGGGGCTGGTCTTCGATCTGAAGGCCCTCAAGCAGATTTTGCACCGCGAGGTGGTGGAGCCGATGGACCATCGGTTCTTGAATTACGAAGTGCCTCCCTTCGACACCGTGGCGCCCACCCCGGAGAACCTGGCGCGTGAAATCTGGCGGCGCGTGGAGCCTCACGTGCGCGCTGAGAACCGCCGCCTACACTCGGTCCGCGTTTACGAGACCGAGGACTATTACGTGGACTACTTCGGAGAGGAGGCCTGATGCGTGTGACGCGGCGTTATCGTTTCTCGGCTGCCCATCGTCTTTGCACCCCTGCGCTCTCCGATGAAGAGAACCGTCGCGTCTACGGCAAGTGCAATAACCCGTACGGACACGGCCACGATTACCTGTTGGAAGTCAGCGCCCAGGGACCGGTCGAGGAGCGCTCGGGTCGCGTGCTGGATCCGGCGGCGCTGGACGGTTTGGTCCGCCGGACGGTGCTAGAGGCGTTCCATCATCGCGATCTCAATCGCGAGATTCCCGAGCTGGCCGACGCGCCACCGACCACCGAGAACCTGGCGCAGGCCATCTGGCAGCGGCTGAGCCGAAGCTGGCGTGACGTCTTCCCGGCCAAGGGCCCCCGGCTGTCGCGGATCCGTATCCAGGAGACGCGGCGCAACAGCTTTGAGATCATGGAGGAGAGGTGAGACCCCGCGCAAAAGGCGTCGTTCAAGAGCTACCCACCCGCCGTCAGGCCGGAGGCATCGCCGCGCTGATGGAGCAGATTCTGCGCGAGCTGGGCGAAGATCCCGAGCGCGAGGGCTTGCGCCGCACTCCGGAGCGCGTCGCCAAGGCTCTGGCCTATCTGACCAGCGGCTATCACATGAAGCTCGAGGAGGTCATCAACGGGGCCCTGTTCGCGGTCAAATACGACGAGATGGTGATCGTGAACGACATCGAGTTCTTCAGCCTCTGCGAGCACCATTTGTTGCCGTTCTTCGGCAAGATGCATGTGGCCTATCTCCCGCGCGAAAAAGTGATCGGGTTGAGCAAGATCCCCAGGATCGTGGACATGTTCGCCCGCCGGCTTCAGCTTCAGGAGCGGCTCACGCAGCAGGTGGCCCAGACGCTCCAGCAGGTGCTGAACCCCTTAGGCGTGGGCGTGGTCTGCGAAGCGCGCCACTTCTGCATGATGATGCGCGGCGTCGAGAAGCAGCACTCCGGAGCCGTGACCAGCGCGATGTTGGGGGCCTTCCGCGACCGTAAGGGCACGCGGGAGGAATTCCTGTCCCTGGTCTGCCGCTCCCGCGAGAGCGTCTGAGCGGATCCGCCGGAAGGGACCCTCGATGCGGAGCCGATCCTCCGGCCCCGACGGCTGGGCTTCCCCCGGCGCCCAGGTGGTCGGCTCCCGCGGTGAGGCGGCGAAGTCGTCAGAAGCGCCCGGGGGAGCATTCGGACCTGGGGCCTACCCCCTTTTGTCGCTGAACTTACTCCCTTGGCAGTATGGCTCCTGCGCCCACCCTCCGCTAGGCTGGTAGTCCGGAGGGGAGGCTGATGGCAGACTTCTACCAAACAGGTGTCGTCGCGACGTTGCACCGGCTGAATCCGAACGGCTTGGAGCGGCTGGAAAGCGAGCTGGAAAAGTTCTCCAGCGAGGCTCCCATCGGGCTGGTTCTGCCGGCGCTTTATTCAGAATTCGAGACGCCCGCCATGCGGCGCATCGCCGACGAACTGTCCCAGGTGGGATATCTGCGCCGGATCGTCGTGGCTTTGGGACGCGCGGATCGCACGCAATACGAACGCGTCCGAGCCTTCTTCGACGGCTTCCCTCGCCCGGTGACGATTCTCTGGATTGACAGCCCGCGGATCCAAACGCTGTTCCGCCTGTTGGATCAGCAGGGGCTGTCGGCGGGCAACGACGGCAAGGGTCGGTCCTGCTGGCTGGCGTACGGTTTCCTTTTGGCGGTGGGCGATTGCGACGTGATCGCCCTGCATGATTGCGACATCATGAACTACGACCGCCGCTTGCTGGCCCGGCTTTGCTATCCGGTGGCCAATCCGAATCTCGGATTCGAGTTCTGTAAGGGCTACTACGCCCGAGTCACCGACCGCATGCACGGCCGGGTCACGCGGCTGTTCGTCACGCCCCTGATTCGAGCCATGGAAGGCATGGCCCCGGGCGCGCCGTTTCTGAAGTTTCTGGATAGCTTCCGTTATCCGCTGGCCGGAGAGTTCGCCATGAAGTCCAACCTCGCGCGCGTCAACCGCATCCCGGGGGATTGGGGCCTGGAAGTGGGGGTGCTGGCGGAGGTCTTCCGCAATTGCGCTCTCTCACGCGTTTGTCAGGTGGATTTGGCCGACAACTACGAGCACAAGCACCAGAGCCTGTCGGCCGATGATCCCAATCGAGGCTTGCGCCGGATGACCGTGGACGTGGCCAAGTCGCTATTCCGGACCATGGCGGGCGAGGGATTGGTGTTCACCAAGGATCATTTCCGCAGTCTTCAGGTCCGTTATGTGCGACTGGCCGAGGACACCATCAACCGCTACTACGCCGATGCCTTGCTGAACGGGCTGCAATTCGACCGTCACGCCGAGGAGTTGGCGGTGGCCACCTTCGCCAAGAGCCTGCGCCAGGCAGCCGAGGAATACCTGGAGGATCCCCTGGGGCCGCCGCAAATCCCGAATTGGAACCGCGTGATTTCCGCCGTACCGAATTTCTTCCAGTACCTGCTGGAGGCCGTCGAGGAGGATGCCCGCGTGCCGACGGCTTGCGCGGGCGCGGAAGCCGACTGAGCCGTTGGGCGGCCTGGCATGGCGACAGACCGAAGGCGAGGAAGATCCCAGTGAATGTTGAGAGACGCCGCATGAGAAGCCGAAGATCTTCCCGAGGCCCAGATGCTGACTGAAGAAGCGCGTAGAGCGGTGGCCGGCTTGAAAAAGGCCACGGTGGTTGTAGGCATCCCCAGCTACAACAACGCGCGAACCATCGGACACGTGGTGCGCGCCGCGCAAGCCGGGTTGGCCAAGTATTTCCCCCAGGTTCCCTCAGTCATCGTCAATTCCGACGGAGGCTCGCGCGACGGCACACGCGAAGCCGTGATGAGCGCCTCCATCGAGGAACCCCACCTGCTGTTGCTGTCCACCCCGATGCTGCCCGTGCACCGGCTTTCGCTCCCGTATCACGGCATCCCCGGCAAAGGCAGCGCTTTCCGCCTGATCTTCGCGATCGCGCGCGAGTTGGGCGCGCGCGCTTGCGCGGTGGTGGATTCGGACCTGCGCTCCATCACGCCGGAGTGGATTGACCTGTTGCTGCGGCCGGTGCTATACGCCGGCTACGACTTCGTGGCTCCCTATTACCACCGCCACAAGTACGACGGCACGATCACCAACAGCATCGTCTACCCGCTCACCCGAGCGCTCTACGGGCTGCGAGTCCGACAACCCATCGGCGGCGATTTCGGCATCTCGGACCGCCTGCTAGCGCGTTACCTGGAACGCAAGGACTGGGAAACCGACGTGGCGCGCTACGGGATTGACATCTGGATGACCACCATCGCCATCGCCGAGGGCTATCAGGTATGTCAGAGTTTCTTGGGGGCCAAGCTGCACGACGCCAAAGACCCGGGCGCCGACTTAAGCGCCATGCTCCATCAAGTCGTGGGCAGCGTGTTCACGCTGATGGCCGAGTACCAGGCCGTGTGGCGGAAGGTCTCCGGCAGCCGTCCCGTGGATCTGTTCGGCTTCCGGTTCGACGTGGGGTTGGACCCCATCACCGTGAACCTGGACCGCATGGTGCGCTCGTTCCTGACCGGCTGCCGCGAGCTGCGCGAGATCTGGTCGCTGGCCCTGGAGAAGAGGACCTTGGATGAACTGCTGAAAGTCTGCCGCCAGGCGGAGGCCACCCCCCGAGGATGGCGCCTGCCGGACGATCTTTGGGCCCGCATCATCATGGATTTCGCCTGCGCCCATCGTTCGCTGCCGGTCGAGCGCGGCCACCTGCTGCGCTCGCTAACCCCCTTGTATCTGGGTCGCGTGGCTTCCTTCGTCATGGAAACCGAGACCATGGTTTCCGCCGAAGTCGAGGAGCGCATCGAACAACTCTGCCTGGCCTTCGAGGCCGAAAAGGCATACTTGTTGGCGCGTTGGGACGCCCTGGGTCCGACACCGAAGTCCAAAGCCCAGCCTGCCCCTGTGGAGGTCAAAGCATGATCGAAACGCTCCGTGAAATCCTCAAAGAGTCATTGCAGCGGCTGGCCGCCACCGCCACGACCTACGTGCCGCCTCTGCTGGCCGGCCTGGTTATCCTCCTGGCTGCCTTCCTGATCGCCACGCTGGTGCGCGCGGTGCTGACCCGGATCACCAAGACCCCCTGGCTGGACCGCTTTCTGGCCGAGAGCGGCGTTTCGTCAGTTCTCGGCCGGAGCCGACCATTGCAAACCGCGCCCCTGGTGGTGGCGGGCATCTACTGGCTGATCCTGCTGGTGGGCTTGCTGACCGCCCTCAACGCCTTCAACACCGCGCTGACCACGCAAATCGTCGAGGGTGTGGTCTTCTTGTTGCCCAAGCTGGCCGCCGCCGGGTTGATTCTGCTGGCCGGCGCCTGGCTGGCGCAGTTTCTGGCGCGCAGCACGCTGATCTGGGCGGTGAACGAAGAACTGCCCTATCCGCGACGTCTGGCGGCGGCGGTCAGGGTGCTGATCATGTTCGTGGCTGTTGTGGTGGTCTCCGATCACCTGAATTTCGCGCGCGGGGTGTTCCTGGCGGCCTTCGTCCTGGTGGTGGGCGGCGCGGTATTGGCCGGCAGCATCGCCGCGGGTCTGGGACTACATGGCGCACTCAAGCGGCGCTTCGAGCAGCAGGCGCGAGCCGAGGACAGCGAGGAAAAATCCCTATGGAACCACCTCTGAGGAAGCCTCGCTCCCGAGCAGCGATAGAACGGCCTCGCACCAGCCTTCAGGGCCGGGCAGGGACGTAATCCGCGCCCGGTTGAGAACCGCCTGAATCTCGGGAGCCAGGGGGCTGCGCATCACGATGGGAATCTCCATGAGCCTCAGAAAGCTGACGTCGTTCCAACCATCTCCCAATCCGGCCGTGCGGATCTCGCCATGCTGACGCCGGTAGGCCTCGATCAAACGTTCGACGGCGGCCGCCTTGTCGTTGTTGCCCAGGATGTGATAGAAACGACCTCCCCGTGTCCAGCGCAGGCCGCGGCGCTCGATGGCCGCCAGCAGCGGCCCCGGCGGCGTCAGCCCCAGGATCTCGAACGGCTCGTCGTACTCGCGTTCCTTGGCCAGGCGCGCTTGGGCCAACGGCAAACCCGAGCGGCGGCGGACTTGCCCCACCGTCATGCGGTGGAAGCCCAACACGCGGGCGCGGGCTTCGGCGGCCGCTTCTTGCAGCGCCGAGACCAGCTCCCAGTAGGGACGCCCCAGCTCGACGACCTGGTAACCATGCCGCTCCAGCGCTCCGGGCAACCGAAACGGGAAATAGCCCTCCGGGATGAACACAGCGCCGCCGTTCTCGACCACGAACGGGTGCCGGTTGGCGAACTGCCGGCGCCAGAATTCGATCTCCGCGCGAGTCTTGCTGCTGACCAGCACCAACGGGATGCCTCGCTCATCGAGAGCCCGCAGAGCCGGCTCGGCCGGACGCCACTGGTAGTTGTTGTGGTCGAGCAGAGTGCCATCCAGGTCCGAGAAGATCACCAGCATAGCCCCAGAATACTTTCGAAGCCTCGCATCGCCCATCCCATGCGCACAGGATTTCCGCGCGAGAATAAGGGTAGCTTGGGAGGCGCTCCATGAGAGGCCGTAGCGGTCCGGTTCTGGCACTGGCTTTCGGGACCCTGCTGGTGCTGGTCACCCTCTCCGGGCTGGCGATGCTACGCACCAGCCGCCAGATCTACGGCGAGATCTCGTCCCTGTACGACAGCTATCAGCGCAGCGCCCGCATCCTGCACGAGCTGCGCACCGAGGTCCATCTCACGGGCGTGCTGGTAAGGGATTACCTTTTGGATCCCTCGCACCTGACGGCGGGCCTGTACCGCGAACAGTTGCTCCAGGTCCGCAAGTCCATGAGCCAGGAATTGGAGGAGCTCCGGCAGCTTATCGGGCCCGAGGATATTCCCAAGTTGGACCGCCTCGGCCAGGAGCTGGATCGTTACTGGGATTCGCTGGATCCGCTGTTCGAGTGGACGCCGCGCGAGAAGCTGGCCTTCAGCTCGCTGTTCCTCCGCCAGCAGGTGCTGCCGCGGCGCAACGCGGTGCTCGAGCTGGCGCGCGAGTTGCGGGACCTCAACCGCGCCAATCTCCAGCGACAGCGCCAACAGATTGACCGCAAGCAGGCCGAGTTGCCGGTGCAGCTCGGCCGGCTCCTGGGCCTGACCTTGCTGCTCGGCCTGATCGTCTCCGGTCTCAGCGTCTACCGCATCCAGGGCCTGGAGAAGCGCACGGAGCGCGAATGGCGGCGCGCCGAAAAGGCCGAGCAGGAACTGCGCCGCCTTTCCCAACAGCTCGTGCAAGCGCAGGAAGCTGAACGCAAGTCCATCTCCCGCGAGTTGCACGATGAGGTGGGACAGATGCTCACCGGGCTCCGCATGGAGCTGCGCCATCTGGCGGAGTTGCGCCAGGCCCCCGAGGAACAGTTCCGCGAACGGATCGAGGAAGCGCGCCGCCTCGCGGAAGAAGCTCTTCGTACGGTGCGCGATCTGGCCATGGGCCTGCGGCCCTCGATGCTCGACGACCTGGGACTGGCGCCGGCGCTGGAGTGGCAGGCCCGCGAGTTCTCTCGCCGTTTCGGCGTGCCGGTCACGGTGCAGTTGGACGGCCGCCTGGAGGATCTGCCCGAGCGCCACCGCACCTGCGTCTACCGCGTGGTGCAGGAAGCGCTCACCAACTGCGCGCGCCATGCACGCGCCAGCGAAATCCGCGTCGCGGTCCACGGCCGCGAAGACGCGATCGTCATGACGATTCAAGATAACGGCGTGGGCTTCGATCCGGCGGAAACGTCGGGCCGCGGGCTCGGCCTGCTGGGCATTCAGGAACGCGTACGGGAGTTGGGCGGCGGCGTGAGCATCGTGTCCCAACCTGCGCGCGGCACGGTGCTTTCGGCGGAGATCCCCCTGTCCCGGGCGGAGGGCGACCATGAGCAAGATTCGAGTGCTGCTGGCCGATGATCACGCGGTGGTGCGCAAAGGGCTGCGGTTCCTGTTGGAGAAGCACCCCGGCATGGAGGTGGTCGGGGAGGCCTCCGACGGACGTGAGGCCGTGCGCCTGGCCGAGGAATTGAAGCCTTCGGTGGTGGTGATGGACATCGGCATGCCCCAGTTGAACGGCATCGAGGCCACGGCGCAGATCGTCAAGCGCAATCCGCAGGTGGGCGTCATCATGCTGAGCGTGCATTCCGACGAGACTTACCTGCTGAGGGCCCTATCGGCCGGCGCCAGGGGCTACTTGCTCAAGGACTCGGCCGAGGACGATTTGGTGCGCGCCGTCGAAGTGGTGGCCGGCGGCAAGCCGTTTTTCAGTCCCGCCATCTCTCAGGCCTTGCTGGAAGACTACATGCGCTACCTCCAGCAACGGGGTTTGAAAGACTCCTACGACCTGCTAACGGATCGCGAGAAAGAGATCCTTCAGTTGCTGGCCGAAGGCAAAACGAACAAGGAAGTCGCTGCGCTGTTGAACCTGAGTTTGTACACCGTCGAGACACACCGCTCTCACATCATGCAGAAGCTCAATCTGCATAATACGGCGGAAATCGTCCTCTATGCCGTGCGGAAAAAGATCATCAGCTAGCGGCTCGCACGGCGGCCGGGCCGGACCGCCCCCAGCCGGCTGTCCGGTCTGCTATAAGAAAAAGAGAACCGGATGAACAACGTCCTGGCCATTTTGCTCGCCGGGGGCGCGGGGGAACGTCTCTATCCGCTGACCCGACACACCGCCAAACCCGCGGTCCCCTTCGGAGGCCACTACCGGATCATTGATTTCACGCTCTCCAATTGCATTAATTCCGATATTCGCCGGATCTTCATTCTTACTCAATACAAGTCCCTGGAGCTGACCCGGCACGTTCGTGAAGGTTGGAATTTTCTTTCCGCCGAGTTGGGCGAATACATCGAGCTGATTCCGCCCATGAAGCGGATTCACGAGGACTGGTATCTGGGCACCGCAGACGCCGTCTTCCAGAATTGTGAAAGCATCGTGGCCGAAAACCCCGAGTATACGCTGGTGCTTTCAGCGGACCACATCTATAAGATGAACTACCGCGAGATGATCGCCTGGCACCAGCAGCATAACGCCGAGATTACGCTGGCGACCATTCAAATATCACCAGAAGAAGCGCCGCGCTTCGGCGTGGTGGAGATCGCTCCGGACTACAGGGTCATCGGCTTCGAGGAAAAGCCGCAGCACGGACGGCCCACTCCCTCGGTGTTCAATCCCGAGATGATCAGCGCCTCCATGGGAATCTATGTCTTCAACACGGATGTGTTGATCAGGGCGGTCTCCGAAGACGCCACCGAGGCCGACTCCACCCACGATTTCGGGCGCGACGTACTGCCCCGCGCCATCCATAAATACCGGGTTTACGCGTATGATTTCGTGGATTTGAACAAAAAAGCCGCTCGCTACTGGCGCGACGTGGGCACCATTGACGCTTATTACGAAGCCAACATGGACTTAGTGGCCGTCACCCCCGAGTTCAATCTTTACGACGAGCAGTGGCCGGTGCGCACGCGACCGCTTCAGCGACCGCCCGCCAAGTTCGTCTTCGCACAGGAGGGACGGCGGATGGGTGTGGCCCTGGACTCCATCGTCAGCGGCGGCTGCATCATTTCCGGCGGGCGCGTAGTGCGCAGCGTGCTTTCTCCCGGCGTGCGCATCAACAGTTACTGCGAGGTGGAAAGCTCGATTCTGATGCACAATTCCGAGGTGGGCCGCTACAGCCGGATCCGGCGCGCCATCCTGACCCCCAACGTCAAGGTTCCGGAGAATAGCGTCATCGGATATGACCTGGACGCCGACCGGGCCAAGGGTTACTTCGTTACGGACTCCGGCATCGTGGTGGTCACCGACGAGCAAGCAGCTTACACCAGCAAGGTGGGGGAGCGCGCCTGAAGCCGAATCAAGACTCTGGTCTTAGTCCGCCGCCGACCGGGCGGCCGGGATAAGTTCGAAGATACCGAAAGGAGTGATTGGATTCATGGAAATCGTAAGAATTACGGGACGCGAGATACTGGATTCCCGCGGCAATCCGACCGTGGAAGCCGAAGTCTGGCTTTCCGGCGGCATTCGCGGTCGCGCGGCGGTGCCCTCCGGAGCCTCGACCGGAGAGCATGAGGCGCTGGAGCTGCGCGACGGCGACAAGAGCCGCTACCTGGGCAAAGGCGTGTGCAAGGCGGTCAGCCACATCAACGGGGAGATTGCGCAGGCGCTTCGCGGCCGGCTCGCCGATCGCCAGGCCGAACTCGATCAGGCGATGATCGAGCTGGACGGAACCCCCAACAAGGAGCGCCTGGGCGCCAATGCCATCCTGGCGGTCTCGATGGCTGCGGCGCGCGCGGCCGCAGCGGCGCATGAGTTGCCTCTGTACCGCTACTTGGGCGGCGTGAGCGCGTGCTTGCTTCCCGTTCCGATGATGAACATTCTCAACGGGGGCGCGCATGCCGACAATTCCGTGGACGTGCAGGAGTTCATGGTGGCCCCCTTCGGGGCTTCTTGCTTCGCCGAAGCCCTGCGCATGGGCGCGGAGATCTTTCACACGCTCAAAGGCGTGCTCAAGAAGCAGGGCTACTCGACCGCGGTGGGCGACGAGGGCGGCTTCGCGCCCAATCTCCGTTCCAACGAGGAAGCTCTCCAGCTCATCCTGGAGGCCATCGAGAAGGCCGGCTACAAGGCGGGCGAAAACGTGGCCATCGCGCTCGATCCGGCAGCCAGCGAATTCTTCGACGCCCAAAAACGCAAGTACGTTTTCAAGAAGTCCGACGGCAGCGAGCGCACGCCGGAGCAGATGGTCGAGTTCTGGGCCGACTGGGTTCGCCAGTATCCGATCCTGTCGCTGGAGGACGGGATGGCGGAGGACGACTGGGAGGGCTGGAAGATCCTCACCCAGGCGCTGGGCGACAAGATTCAACTGGTGGGTGACGACATTTTCGTCACCAACGTGACCAGGCTGGAGCGCGGCATTCGTGAAGGCATCGCCAATTCGATTCTCATCAAGCTGAACCAGATCGGCACGGTGACGGAGACCCTGGCTACGATGCGCATGGCGGCGGAGGCGGGGTATCGCTCGGTGGTCTCCCACCGTTCGGGCGAGACCGAGGACCCCTTCATCGCCGATCTGGCGGTGGCCACCAACGCCGGTCAGATCAAGACCGGCTCGGCCAGCCGTACCGACCGCATCGCCAAGTACAATCAGTTGTTGCGCATCGAAGAGGATCTCGGATCCGCGGCCAGGTTCGCCGGCCGCGCCGCCTTCCGGCGCTGATCCGCTCCGGCCGCCATGGATGACCCGGGAGTGACAAAAATGTACAAAATTGTTTTACTCAGGCACGGCGAGAGCGTTTGGAACAAGGAGAACCGTTTCACCGGCTGGACCGACGTGGACCTCTCCGAGCGGGGCATCGAGGAGGCGCGCGAGGCCGGCCGCATTCTCAAACGGGAAGGCTTCACCTTCGATCTGGCTTTCACCTCGGTGCTCAAACGCGCCATCCGCACGCTCTGGATCGTCCAGGACGAAATGGATCTGATGTGGATCCCGGTGCAGATCTCCTGGCGGTTGAATGAGCGCATGTACGGCGCCCTGCAAGGCCTCAACAAGGCGGAGATGGCCGAGAAGTTCGGCGAAGAGCAGGTGCTGCTGTGGCGCCGCAGCTACGACATCCCGCCGCCGCCTCTGGAGAAGAGCGATCCCCGCTGGCCGGGGCATGACCCGCGCTACCGCGATCTGCCCGAGCACCTGATTCCGGTCACCGAGTGCTTGAAGGACACCGTGGAGCGCTTCCTGCCCTACTGGCACGAAACCATCGCTCCCGCGGTGCGATCCGGCAAGCGCATCCTGATCGCGGCGCACGGCAACAGCCTGCGAGCCCTGGTCAAATATCTGGACAACATTTCCGATCAGGACATCGTCGGGCTGAACATCCCGACGGGCATGCCTCTGGTCTACGAGCTGGACGAGAACCTCCGGCCGCTGAAGAGTTACTATCTCGGCGATCCCGAGGCAGTGCGCAAGGCCATGGAGGCGGTGGCCGCTCAGGGTAAGAAGCGACAACCGCAACCGGCCTGACGCGCCGTCTCACCAGCCCGGTCGGCGATAGACCTCGCGCCCGTCAACAACCGTGAGCAGGGCCTCGATATCCTTGATCTCGTCTTCCGGGCAGGTGAGAAAATCCTTCGAGATCACCACGAAGTCCGCGAGTTTGCCGGGCTCGATCGAGCCTTTGATGTTTTCTTCAAAGCTGAGGTAAGCCGCGTTGAGGGTCCAGAGGCGGAGCGCCTCTTCGCGACGGATGCGCTGCTCCGGATTGAGGACGGAGCCGTCCGCCGTACGCCGCGTCACAGCCATCCACATCCCGAAGAAAGGATGGTAAGGATTGATCGCCTCGCGGGAGTCGAAGCGAATCATATGGTCGGAGCCGCCGGCCACCATCACGCCCTCGTCCAGGAGCGAGCGCAGGGGAATGAAATCCTTCATGCGCGCGGGGCCGAAGACGTGCTTGAGCGCCGGGCCGTCGAAGTGATGCCAGGCCGGCTGGCAGTCGAACAAGACTCCCATGCGCAGGGCGCGAGCCCGCGCCTCCCGGTTGGGGAAGTTGCCGTGGCTGACGGTGAAGCGGCGGGGGCGGATGGGCTTCTCGCGATCCGCGGCCTCGTAGGCGTCCAGCAGCAGATCCGTGGCCCCGCCGCCGGCGGTGTGCGCGGTCATCTGCCAGCCCAACTGATTCGCCACGCGCGCCATCTCGAACAGGTTCTCCTTGGGCAGATACAGCACGCCGCGGTAATCGGGATCTTCGTAGCCGTAGACCTGGGTGTTGGGCCCATAGGGCTCCCGCAGAAACGCCGTGCCGATGAGAATGCCGCCGTCCACAATGGTCTTGATGGAGCCGACTCGCAGCCACTCGTCACCCCATCCGGTGACGAAGGGGATGCGCAAGATCTCCTCGCGCACCTGCTGCGGCGTGCCCTGTCCGCTGATCAGGAAGGTGACATAGGTGCGCACCGTGAGCTTGCCGGCCTGGCGCAGCTCTTGATAGGCGCGAAAGCCCTCCGGCCCCTGACCCCGGTCAATCGTGCTGGTGATGCCCGCCTCGTTGTACTTCCGCTGCATGCTCTCGATGGCCCACAGCAGATCGCGGTGCGTGCGGCCCCGCGTGCGGCGCAGCGGCCCCAGTAGATCGGGCGCGCCCAGGATCAAACCGGTGGGTTCGCCCCTGGCGTCTTTGATGATCTTGCCGTTGGGAGGCTGGGGCGTGTCGCGCGTGATGTTCATCCTGCGCAGAAGAAACGAATTCAGCACCGAGGCGTAGCCGTTGTCGGCCACCACCGGCCGGTCCGCGGCCGCCTCATCGAGTTCGTAGCGGTTCGGATAGCGCCGCTCGCGAAGCCGCGTGGCGTAAACCTTAGGCACGAAAATCAATCGGTCGGGCGGCAGCCGCGCGGCTTGGCGGCGGATGTAGTCCTGCACATCCGCGATGGTGTTCATCACCGGCACCGGCCCTTCCTGCTCGCTCAGGGCCGCGCCGGTGGGGTGGGTGTGGCTGTCAATCAGACCCGGCACCACCGTGCGCCCGCCCAGATCCACGCGCCGCGTATGGAAATCCGCCCGCTTCAGCACTTCCTGGTTGGATCCCACCGCCAGGAAGCGGTTGCCGCGCACGGCCAGGGCTTCGGCCAGGGGGCGGCCCTCCCACATGGTGATCACTTTAGCGTTGTAGTAAACGACATCCGCGGTCTGTGCCGCCGCGCCCCACGCCGTCAGCAGGAACGCCAACTCCAGACGGTTCCGCATGATTCAGTACCCCCTCTGCTTGTCCACCACATTCAGGAGCGGCAACCCCCTGGTGTAGCGGCGCACGTTTTCGGCGATGAATTCGATCAACCGGGCCTGACGGTCCGGACTCCAACCCGAGGTGTGCATGGTCATCACCACGTTCGGACACTCGAAGATCGGATGATCCGGCGGCGGAGGCTCTTGCGGAAAGACATCCAAACCCGCGCCCGCGATCCATCCTTCCTTCAGCGCGCGCACCAGCGCCATATCATCGAAGAGACTCCCCCGCGAGAGAGCCAGAAAGTAGGCCGTAGGCTTCATGCGACGAAAGATCCGCTCGTTAAACATACGGTCGGTCTCGGGAGTGTGCGGCGCGGCCGCCACCAGCACGTCCGCCTGGGCCGCCATTTCCTCGAACCAGCCCGGATCCCGCAGCTCGGCGACGTACTCGGGCTTGGGGAGGGGCCTGGCGTCGGTGGCCACCACTCGCATATCGAAGCCGTAGTAGGCGCGACGGGCCACCGCCGTGCCGATGCCTCCCAGGCCTACGATGCCCATGGTCCGGCCCGCCAGTTCGACATGGTGAGCCGACTTGGGACTGCCGACCGGCTTCCACTGCCGCTTCAGGAACTGCGGGAAATAGTAGCGCGTAATGCCGCGCGTCAGGCAGAGCAGCATCCCCATGGCGGTCTCTGAGATGCCCGGCGCAAAAATGCGCGCACAATTGGTCACCACCACGGCGCTCCGGCGCAGCCGCTCATCCATCCACTCGACGCCCGCGGCGCCGGCTTGCAGCCATTTCAGCTTGGGCGCGTAGTCGAGTTCGGTCCCGCTCAGGCTGCCGTAAACCACCTCGGCCTCCGCCAGCAGCGAGCGAAACTCCTCGCGCGTCGAGGCGATGAGGATTTCCACCCGCACGGGGTCTGCGGCCGCCTGAATCTTGCGCACCTCTTCCGGTTCGAAACGATACATGGTGACGATGCGTAGCGGATCCTGCTCGCGCCGCATCGCCTGAACGATCACCGGGCTTGCGACTACGGGTTCCCGAGCGGCGGCTGCCGCCGCCGGAGCGGCTCTGATGAATCCGCGCCGCGAAACCTGCTCCTCGGCCATTGCGTACACCTCCCGTGAAGGTCAACATAGCACGCCGCGGGCCGCTGACTCACTGCGCGGGCCTCGGATAGGAGTACAGGTTCTGCGCGGTCGTCGAGCGCCACTGCTCGAGCGGCGGCGCGCCCACGCGGCGAAAGACATCCGCCAGCTCTGCGCGCAGCCGCTCCAGCGTGCGGCGATAAGCCGGATCCGCGATCACATTGCGGCTCTCACCCGGGTCGGCCTCCAGGTCGTAGAGCTCGCTCGGCCACTCCGCCGTGCGCTCAATGTACTTCAGGTTCTCCGTGCGCAAGGCCCGCACGTAGGCGTACTCGAAGTACAGCCGGTTCCTCCACTCCGGCCGCCGGCCCATCAATAGCGGCGCATAGCTGCGGCCGATGCGCCGGGGATCCGGCGGGGCGCTGAGCCCCAGGTACTCCAAGATCGTCGGGAAAAAGTCGTAGGCCGAAACCATTTCACTTACAAGAAAACCCTCCCGGATCCGTCCGGGATGATTCCAAATCAGCGGAACACGAATAGCTTCCTCATACATGTTGAAGGGGATGGTCCCGTTGCCCTTACCCCACACCCCGTGGTGACCCGCGCTCCAGCCCTGGTCGGCCGTGAAGATGATCAAAGTATTTTCCCGAAGGCCAAGTTCTTCCAATCGGCGGACGACGCGCCCTATGTTGTAATCTACGCCGGTGATCAGGGCGGAGTAACTTAACATGCTTTCTCGATTGCCGTGGTGCTTCTTCAGGCCGGGATTCTGGTTGGGATGCATCGCGGCGCGCGGGAAACAGGCGAACTCGCGGTTCAAATAAGGCCTACGATAGGGGTCCGGCTGGTAATCATAAGGCGTGTGCGGAGCATAGTAGGGAACCATCAGGAAAAACGGCCGGGACCGGTTACGGTCCAGAAACTCCAGCGCGTGGTCAGTTACGATGTCCGTTTTGAATCCCGTTATCTTCTTGGATACGCCGTTGACCACAAACTGCGGATCGCGATAAGTGCCCCCGCCCCCGGGCACCGTTACCCAGTAAGTGAAGCCCGCCTGGGCTTCCTCATCCTTGCCCATGTGCCACTTGCCGCACATGCCCAGGGTCCAGCCTGCCTTGGCGAGCAGGTCGGTGTAGCTCAGATGCCCTTCGAGAAATCGCCGCGATCGAGGACCAAAGGTGTCCGCTGCGATCAGGTAGTCCTGCACGCCGTGGTGGGAGGGCAGCAAGCCGGTGAGATAAGTCATGCGACTTGGCGAACACACAGGCGTGGCGGCGTAGGCGCGGGTAAAGCGAGCCCCGCCGGCCGCCAGTCGGTCGAGGTTGGGAGTGTGCATTTCGCCGCACCCGTAAGCGCCCATGGCCCAGGCGCCGTGATCATCGGTCATGAACAGCACTACGTTGGGCCGCGCAGCCGCGCGGGCGCGCAGAACAAACGGCCCGGCAGCCAGGATCTCTCTGCGTGACAAACTCGCCATGGCAAAGCGATTGTACAACGTCGGGCTCGGCTCGGGAGCTATAATCGCGTTGCTCGAGGAGGTGAGAGGTGACGGAATCGGGCGCGGCGCTCATGACGCGCCGCACATGGTTGGGATGTCTATCGTTGACGGCCGCGCAGGAGAAGCCGGCCGTGCGGGCCATCACGCGCGGGCCGAAGTTCCACTGGTTCGGTTACTACGACAAGCTCCAGTTCGATCCCACGGGCCGCTACGCCCTGGCCATGGAGGTGGACTTCGAGCACCGCTCGCCGCGACCTGACGACGTCGTGCGGCTGGGGATGGTGGATCTGGGAGACCGCGACCGCTGGATCCCGCTGGCGGAGACGCGCGCCTGGAACTGGCAACAGGGGGCGATGCTTCAATGGCTGCCAGGTTCGGATCGAGAGGTGATCTTCAATGACCGCCAGGGAGATCGCTTCATCTCGGTCATTCTCGACGTGCGCAGCCGCAAACGGCGCACGCTGCCCGGGCCCATTTACGCTGTCAGCCCGGACGCACGATGGGCCGTAGCGCCGGATTTCCGCCGCTTGGCCGACACCCGTCCGGGATACGGTTACGCCGGCATCCCGGATCCCAATCGTGACGTCGCCGCGCCGGAAGACGCGGGCATCTGGCGCCTGGATCTGCGCACCGGTCGCTACGAACTGATTCTTTCCATCGCGCAGGTGGCGCGCACCCCCAGCCCGCCGCCCAATCCCCAATGGGATTTCTCCGGCGCCAAGCACTGGTTCAACCACCTGCTGGTTTCACCCAACGGCCGGCGCTTCATCTTCCTGCACCGTTGGACCGGCGGCGCAGCGGGCGCGCGCCGCATCACACGCATGTTCACAGCCAACCCGGACGGCACGGACCTGCACGTGGTGGACGGCTTCGGCGGCGTCTCGCACTTCATCTGGCGCGACGAGCGTCACATCCTCTCCTGGGCTTCACGCCCCCCGCTGGGAGGCAAGTTCTATCTGTATGAGGATCGCACCGACCGCGTAGAGCCGGTGGGCCCCGACGTGATGACCTCCGATGGGCATTGCAGTTACTTGCCGGGTAAGCGCTGGATCCTGAACGACACCTATCCTGACAGGCAACGCTTGCAGCATCTGTATCTGTATGACACCCAGACCGGGCGCCGCATTCCGCTCGGTGACTTTATCTCTCCTCCGGAATATGCAGGCGAGTGGCGCTGCGACTTGCACCCGCGCTTCAGCCCCGATGGACGCTGGGGCAGCATAGATTCACCGCACGCCGGTGGGCGACAGATTTATCTGATCGACGTCAGCGGCGTCACGGGTTGAACCTGTGCTTCGCGACTTACGCTCGCGAAGGGTTCGTAAGGGAATTCTCCCGGGACGGAGGTTCGACCACCAGCGGACGGGCGTTGCTTGACGCTGTGATTTTTCAAGGCGGTGCGATACCGAGCAGCCGCTCGCGCCGGCTCGCGATCACTCCCAGCCCGTGACTGATCATGAGGCCTGTCACCCCGGATCCATCGAGTTTGCGGCCGCAGGATCCCCTGCGCGAGTGCGAGAATTAATTTGCAGATGCCACTCCGGGAATTCCGCACGGCGAACCTTTCGCCGTGCACCCGCAAGACGAGGGTTGTTGCGACCCGCGTCTTGTGGGGACCGCCAGCAGCTTTCTCCTGGCAGGAGGGAAGGTTCATGGATAGACCCGCCATCCTGCCTCGCCTCATCCTCTTGCTCACTGCCGCCATGCTGCTTACTGCGCAGGAGGGTCTGAGCCCGGTCTTCGGCGGCCTTCCTTTCGATTCCGGATTCGCACTGGGGCTGGAGTACGAAAGTCCGCTGTTCGCCCGAGACAGGCTGGGATTGCGCGCCCGAGCGGTCGGTTCGGTGAAGAAGTATGAACTGCTGGAAGCGTCGCTGACCGCCCCCAACCTCGCTCGCGGACGGTTGTTCGCCGAAGCGCGCGTCCGTTACCGCAATTATCCTGAGGAGGATTTCTGGGGCCTGGGGCCGAAATCCTCGCATCACCGCCGGACCACCTTCCGCCTGGAAGACTTCGACTGCACGGCGGGCGTCGGCATCCGGCCCCAGCGAAGGCTGGCGCTCGGGGTCGCCGGCGGCTACCTCAGAATCAACACCGGCCCGGGGCAGGACGGCGACTTCCCGTCTGTGGAGCGTCTGTTTACGCCGACCGACGCGCCCGCTGTGGACCGCCAGCCGCACTACCTGCACGGGACGGCGTTCGTGCGCGCCGACTATCGCAACGACCCCGACGATCCCACCCGCGGCGGCTACTACGAGCTGCGCGGCACATATTTCCACGACCGCCGGTTCGACAGGTTCCACTTCCGTCGCTATCAGCTCGAGCTGCGCCAATTCCTGCCGGTCTTGGCGCGCGATACGATCGCCCTCCGCGCGCTGGCGGTTTTCAGCCACAAGCGGCGTGATCGTTTCGTGCCGTTCTTTCTGCAACCCACCGTGGGCGGCGGAAATGACTTGCGCGGCTACCGCCAGTATCGGTTCCGCGATGAGAACGCGCTGGTCTTCAATCTCGAATACCGACGCCGCTTTGGCGACGTCTTCCAACTGGTGGGATTCGCCGATGCCGGCCGGGTCTTCCCGGAGCCTTCGCGCATCGGCCTCCGCGGAATGCGCGGGTCGGTCGGCGGCGGCGCGCGCGTGAGGTTCGGCCAGCTCATGGCGTTCGGCGTGGAGATCGGCTGGAGCCCGGAAGGCTTGCGCGTGTGGTTCCGTACCGCCCCGATCTTTTGAACGCGGATCCCCCGGATTGGCAGACCGACGCCCAAAGTAGCGGTGCAGGCTGACGACTTAGCTTCGGCCGACTCCTCGCTGACACGCCGACGCCACGCAGACTTTCCGCGCGCCCTCTCGGGAAGCCTGCGCTTCGTTATACTACATCCCTGATCATGATGCGACACTATCTGGCCTTCGATCTGGGCGCCGAGAGCGGGCGCGCCATGCTGGGTTCGATCTCCGACAACCAGCTCACCCTGGAGGAACTCCACCGATTCCCGAATATTCCGGTGCGCCTGCCCACCGGCCTTTATTGGGACACCTTGCGCCTGTATCACGAAATCGTGCAGGGCTTGACGATCGCCGGCCGCGAGCGCAAGCTGAAGCTGGAAGGCGTGGGCATAGATACCTGGGGAGTGGACTTCGCCCTGCTAGGCGCTGACGGCGCATTGGTGGACAATCCCCGGCACTACCGCGACGCGCGCAACAACGGCATGCTCGAGAGAACCTTCGCCGTGGTGCCGCGGGAGGAGATCTTCGCCCAGACCGGCCTGCAATTCATGCAACTGAACACCCTCTACCAGTTGCACGCCATGAAACTCGCCGGCTCGCCGGCGCTCGAAGTAGCGCGCACCTTCTTGATGATGCCGGATCTCTTCAATTACTTCTTGACCGGCGTCAAGCGTTCGGAGCTGACCGACGTCAGCACCACGCAGATGTACAATCCGCTCAAGAAGCGCTGGGCCTTCGAGCTGCTGGAAGCTCTGGGGCTGCCCACGGCCATCCTGCCGGAGATCGTGCAACCTGGAACGCTGCTGGGGCCTTTGCTTCCGCACGTAGCGGAGGAGACGGGGGCGGGCGAAGTCCCCGTCTACGCCACCTGCTGCCACGATACCGCCTCGGCGGTGGCCGCGGTCCCCGCCGAGGGCGACGACTGGTGCTACATCAGTTCCGGCACCTGGTCGCTGATGGGCGTCGAGCTGATGGAGCCGATCATCAACCAGCGCTCGTTGGAGCTGAATTTCACCAACGAAATCGGGGCCGAGGGACGAATCCGCTTCCTGAAAAACATCGCCGGCATGTGGCTGCTTCAAGAATGCCGGCGCGCCTGGGCCCTGGAAGGGACCGAGTACAGCTACGAGGAACTGGCGCGGTTGGCCGCCGGGGCGCCGCCGTTCACAGCGGTCATTAGTCCCGACGCCTTCCTGGAGCCCGGTCGCATGCCCGAGAAGATAGCGGCCTTCTGCCGTCGCACCGGGCAGGCGCCGCCGCCGGATGTGCCTACCATGTGCCGCACCATTCTGGAAAGTCTGGCGCTGCGTTACCGCCAGGTGCTCGAGAGCCTGGAGTCCTTGCTGGGACGCAAGCTGACGCGCATCCACATCGTGGGCGGCGGCTCGCGCAATCAGGTACTGAATCAATTGGCGGCTGACGCCACCGGACGGACGGTGATCGCCGGCCCCAGCGAGGCGACCGCGGCAGGCAACGTGATCGTGCAGGCCATCGGCTCGGGGTTGCTCAGCGGAGTGGAGGAGGCCAGGGAACTCATCCGCCGCTCGTTTTCGCTCGTCACTTTCGAGCCCAAGCCGCAGGCGGATTGGGATCGGGCTTACGAACGCTTCCTACGATTGACGGCCTGAAGTGCGCAGTCCGCGCTAGAGTCGGCCGGCCGGCGACAATTCGCGCGTGGTGATCACGCGGTCAATCATCCCGTATTCCAGGGCTTGCTCCGCGGTCATGATATAGTCGCGATCCACGTCGCGCGCGACTTTCTCCACCGGTTGCCCGGTGCTCTCCGCCAGGATCTGGTTGAGCGTCTCGCGCATGCGGAGAATTTCCTTGGCGTAAATGTCAATATCCGCCGCCTGGCCCGCCAGACCGCTCATCGTGGGCTGATGAATCAGGATGCGCGAGTGCGGCAGGCTGTAACGCTTGCCCTTGGTCCCCGCCGCCAACAGCACGGCGGCCATGGAAGCCGCCTGCCCCACGCAGATGGTGACGATGTCGGGCTCCACGAAACGCATGGTGTCCAGGATCGCCAGACCCGCAGTGATCGAGCCGCCGGGCGAATTGATGTACAGGTTGATGTCCTTCTGGGGATCTTCCGCGGCCAGGAACAGCATCTGGGCGATCACCAGATTGGCCACCGTATCGTCAATCGGCGTGCCCAAGAAAATGATGTTCTCCTTGAGCAGGCGCGAATAGATGTCGTAGGCCCGCTCGCCCCGGGAAGTCTGTTCGACCACCATCGGGATCAACACCGAATCTTGCATCGTGCTGCCCTCCTGTACCGCCGCGGACCTGTGCGCCGCCCCTTCAGGCTCGCCTGGCCCCGGAGGCTGCTTGCGAAGTCCGTTCGGCCTTATCCAACGCCGCGCGTTTTTCATTCAGCGCCTTGACCAAATCGGCGATCGTCGTCTTCTCCAAGTATTCCATGATACGCGAACGCAGCGCCTTCCAGGAGTCGTGCATCCCGCAAGGCGCATCATCGGTGCATTCCGACAAACCGCTCACGCACTTTTGATAGTCCATCAGCCCGTCGAGAGCTTCCACGATTTGCACCAACGCGATCTCGGAAGGCGGGGTCCGCAGACAGAATCCCCCGGTCGGCCCTTTGCTCGACTTCAAAAGCCCTTTGCGCGCCAATTGCTGAAGAATCTTGGCCAAGAAATGAGCCGGAATGTTTTCCTGCTCGGCAATTTGCTTGACCATGACATACTTGCCATTCGGGACCTGCGCCAGGTGCATGAAAGCCCGAATCGCGTACTCCGATGAGCGTGAGTAAATCATCCTGCTCCCCCTCTATAAGAAGCGATCAAGACTGTGCGTTGCCCGGAGACGCATGAGACGTTCCGCAGGCCTATCACCCCCTCATGGAATCATGATACCAGGGTCTGGAACGCCGGTCGCACGCGGGGTCTCAAGTTGTGTCGCTGCGGGCGACCCGGTCGGCCCACCGGCCGAAGACCAGCCTCGCCAATTCCGCGAGCCGAGCAGCGTGCAGGTATGGATCCGGAGGCTCCGCCAGCCCCGTCACGTCTTCTTCGTTCTCCGGCGCCGCGCACCATTCGGCGATCATCTCCGGGGTGACTTCCAGATGGAATTGCAAGCCCCACACATGGCGACCCAGCCGAAAGGCCTGGTTGCGGCAGGCCTCCGTATAGGCCAGCCATTCCGCTCCGGAGGGCAGATCGAAGGTCTCGCCATGCCAGTGAAACACGGTCTCGGGGCCCTCGAGTTCTGCAAAGAGCGGATCGGTCCGGGCCGCCGCCGTCCAGTGCACGGGCGCCCAACCGATTTCTTTCACCGGATTGCGATAGACGCGCGCCCCGGCGGCGCGAGCAATGAGCTGAGCCCCCAGACATACTCCGAGCACAGGCTTGCCCATCGCAGCAGCCGCCTCGATGATCGCCATTTCCCGTCGCAGAAAGGGAAGGTCGTCGTTGGCGGACATCGGGCCTCCCATGACGATGAGGCCCGGAGCTTCCCGCCAGGGCAGCCGCACATCCGGATTTTCAAACAGGTCCACGTAGCGGAAGGCCAGGTTGCGCTCCGCCAGCGCGGGAGCGATCAATCCCAGGTGCTCAAACGGCACATGGCGGAAAACAAGGATCGGCTCGTCAGCGATCGCCACGTCATCCCCCCTGAGTCTGTCGGTCCAGCTTGCCGCACGACCCTACGGCTGCGCGGAAGCACGGGCCACCTGAAAATGGCTCAGTGAAGAAGCGTAATCAAACAGCCCGCGGTAGAGCGCCTCGGCAACTTTCTGACGATACTCCGGCTGCTTCAACAATCGTTCTTCCCGCGGATTGCTCAGGAATCCCACTTCCACCAGCACGGACGGCATCTGAGCCCCGATGAGCACGATGAAGGGCGCTTTCTTGACGCCGCGATTGCGGCTCGCGACGCCGCGCGCCTGCCGGTAGAGAGCCTTCTGGACGCGGGCTGCGAACTCGCGCGACTCTTGAATCTTTTCCTTTTGAGCAATCTTCAGAATCAGATCCTGCAACTCGTGAATGTTGCGGGCGCTGGGCGCGTTCTCGCGCGCGGCCACTTCCAGCGCGTCTCGGGCGGTAGTGAAGTTCAGGTAAAAGGTCTCCGGTCCGCCGGCCGTGCGCAGGCGCGAGGAGTTTGCATGGATGGAAAGAAACAGGTCCGCCTTACTCTGGTTGGCCAATTCCGTCCGCGCTTCCAGCGGTACATGAACATCGTCGGTGCGCGTGTAGATGACCTCGCTGCCCATGCGCTCGCTGATCAGCTTTCCCAAACGCAGGGCCAGATCCAGGACCAGGTCTTTTTCTTGCAGGCCCGTGGGCCCGATGGTGCCGGTGTCATGACCGCCGTGTCCGGGGTCGAGCACCACTCTGCCGACCTTCAAGCCCAGAGCGCGAATCAGCGAACGGTCGCCTCGACTGTCGCGCTGTGCGGCGCGCGCAAGGGGAGGAGCCGAAGAAGCCTGTTCGCCGGCGGCGCCGGCTTTTTCAGCCACCGGAGGCTTAGAAGCAACCGGTGTCGAGCGAACCTCTCTGACGGCCGGCTCCGCTGCGGCGGCGTCCGCCTGCACTGTTTGCGTCGCCTCGGTCTGAGCGACGGCAGGCGGTGCGGCCTCAGGCTTGGGAGCGGGAGGCGAGGTCGCCGGCGAGACGCTCGGCGGCAGCGACTGCGGCGCGCTCGCCTGGCTCGAGGATGCTTCGCTGGGCACGCTGCTACGGCTGCTCACAGTCGGTTCAATGGACGCGGCCGCGGGACGCAACTGGATCATGAGCCGGTGCGGGTTGGCCAGTTGCGAGACTTCATAGTCTGCCGGGCCGTTCAGATCCAGGACCACGCGTGTGACGCCCGGCCGGGTCAGCGCCACACGAATCTGCTTGAGCAGCTCATCGCCCACCGGAATCACGCGCACCTTGTTGCGCTCTTGCCGAGGTACGGTGTTCAGCAGGTCGAAGAACAAGCGGTCCGGATTCGAGAGCCGCTCGGCACGGAATTCCACCGGCCCGTCAGTCTCGATGGCGACGCGCGTCACGCCGCCCAGCGGCCAGAAGCGGATCCCGGTCACCTGCTGCTCGGCGCCTCGGGCCACGCAGAACGCCCAGGCCGCCGCCCACACGAGCAGCCGGCGCCGCCTGTAAGCCCCGGCCTGTGCGCGACCTTTCATGGCGTCATGCGTGTTTCGATGCGCACCCTGCCCTCAGGATCCACGAACTCCACAATCCGCGGATACCCCCCGCCGGATGCGGGGGCGGCAGTCTTTTCGGCAGCCCTTCGCGCCTGCCCGAGTTTCTTGCCCACCCGGTAGACGTACTGCTGGGTCTCGCGGTAAGGCGGAATGTCGCCGTAAAACAACACGGCGCCTTCGCCCGCGTTATAAGCCGCCAGCGCCAGACGCGTGTCGCCGTTGAACAGCTCGAGCAGGTACTTGAGATATCGGACGCCGCCTTCGATGTTCTCCCAGGGGTTGAAGCTGTCGCGGACGCCCAGCCGCTGCGCGGTCTCAGGCATCAACTGCATGATCCCCTGCGCGCCCTTGGGCGACACGGCTCGCGGGTTGTAGTTGCTTTCGACCTCGATCACCGAGCGCACCAGCAAGGGATCCAGTTCATAACGCCCGGCGATTTGTTCGATGTAATCCGCCAGCCCGAGCGTTCTGCCCGGCTTGTGCGGTTCCACCACGCGCGGGGGAACCGGCACGGCGCTCACGGCGCGCGGCGTGATCAGAACCGAGCGCACCAGCCTCCCGGTTCGCGGATCAGCCCGGACCACCGTGGTGAGTCTGCGCGCAGCTCCGGCTGTGGTGGCCGCCGGCGCCCAAATCGCACCGCCCAACCACAGGGCAGCCGCTACGAACAAACAGGAACGCATTCCTTTGTTTTTTTCAATTATACCGTCAGTCATCGGCGGCGTACACTCAAAATTGCTCTTTCCTTATCTTCTCTCGCCGGACCCGTCCACCGCAGAGCTGCCCCAGTCGCCCGGCGCGCCCAGCCGCCCTCCCGCGGATGCTATGATTTTCGCATGAGCCGCACCGGGTTCGTCCGGGTGGGCGGGGGCGGTTCCAGCCCGGGGCGCGGTGACGCCCTACCGCCGCCGGACAAAGCGGCCTGGCCGGCGAACCCGGACACGCCTGCCGACCAGGCGGACGTTAGCCCATGAGCGAAACCTATCCCCACTACATCGAGTTCCGCCACGTCTATAAGACGTTCGATGTCCCCGTTTTGGCCGATGTCAGCTTCCACGTGAACGCCGGCGAAACGGTGGCCATCATCGGGCGCAGCGGGGTGGGCAAGTCGGTCACCCTGAGTCACATCATGGGCTTCCTGAAGCCGGACGCCGGCCGCGTCATCGTGGCCTATGAGGACATCACCGACTACCCGGAGTCCGAGCTCAAGCGCATTCGCAAGAAGGTCACCATGGTGTTCCAGTCCGGGGCGCTATTTGATTCGCTGACCATCGGCGAAAACATCCTGTTTTCGCTCGAGCTGCGCGAGGACTACGACGAGGCCAACAAGCAGGAAGTGGTGGACGGATTGCTGAGCATGGTGGATCTGCTGGAGTACCGCGATCTCTACCCCTCCGACATCTCCACCGGATACAAGCGCGCCGTGGCCATTGCCCGCGCCCTGGCCGCGCAGCCGGAGTGCATTCTCTACGACGAGCCGACGACCATGGTGGACCCCATCATGTCGGACCACCTGGCGGGCCTGATGGTGCGGCTCAAGCAACAGTTAGGGCTGACCTCCGTGGTGGTGACCCACGATCTCGATCTCATGCGCAAGGTGGCGGATCGCGTGGTGGTCCTGCACGAGGGGCAGGTCATCTACTTCGGGCCGGTCGAGGATCTGGAGTCCTGCGATCACCCGCACGTGCAGGAATTTCTGGCGCTCGACCGCGTCTGAGCGTTCCTGTCCGCCCCTCCCGCTGCCGCTGCGAAGAACGCAGAGCCGGCGCAAGAAGGGCTGTGCCCCCAGCAGGCCGGACTGGGCGGACGCGGCCCGTCCCATTCAGTTTTGCCAGGGCGTGGGGTCAAATCCGGAAGCGGCGCCCGGCGCGCTCGAGGCCGGGTTGAAGATTTCTCCGGCTCGGCAGGTGGCAGCGATTCGCGGGCCTCAGAGTCGCGATGGCGTCGGCAGATCAGCGGCGGGAGCGATTGCATCCTCCAAAGCGAGTCCTCAGTGCCCAGAGGCTGCGCGCCCTTCCGCGCGGCCCGCCGCTCGGCACCGGGGGGCGGTGGCCCCGCTGCCGCTTGCCATCCTCAAGCCCGGGCGCTTCGCCCGCGAGCGGATCGGCGCGAAGCACGCAGGCTTCGCAGCCGCGCGAGGGCCGCCGCGCTTTCCTCCACGCGCGACAGCGTCATCTTCAAACAGTGCAGCAGGCGGCGATGAAAGCTGTAACGCGCCGGCGTGAGGCGGTAGAAGCAGTTCGTTCCCTGACGGCGCACCCGGACCAATCCGCTGCGGCGCAAATAGGCCAAATGGCGGGATACGGTGGGCTGGGGGCGCCGCAAGGAAGCCACCAGCTCGCTGACGGAAAGCTCCGCGTGGCTCAACAGATAGAGGATCTGCAAACGGATGGGGTCACACAGGACCCGGAATAAGCGGTGCAAACGCCGGGCTTGAAGCGCCCCTTCATTCGCCTTTGCGAATGGGCGGCGCGGCATATTCGCGAAGACGAATGGACGCTGGGTGAGGTTACCCAGGCGTGGTGGTGCTGTGGGTCAAACGGCGCAGCGGGCTGCTCCCGCCGACCGGTTGGCGGAGGAGAGCGTTGTAGGGATTGGCATTAGCGAAATTCAGCTCCGAAATTGCTGTGGCACCCGAATTGCACCCCCAGCGGCGACCTCGAATCCGGAGAGCTCCTATGCCCACATACGGGTGGCTGTTGGACCCCAAGCGTTGTATCGCATGTCGCGCTTGTGAGGCGGCATGCAAACAATGGAACCAAGTGGAGATCGGCATCAACGTGCGATGGAGGCAGGTCCACGTCTTCGAAAGCGGCCACTTCCCTGACCTGCGCCTCCAGGCCCTGTCTCTGACCTGCAATCACTGCGAGAACGCTCTCTGCATGAAGGTTTGCCCGGTGAAAGCCATCTGGCGCCGGGATGAGGACGGCGCGGTGATCATTGACCAGGACACCTGCGTGGGCTGCCGGTTCTGCCAGAAGTTTTGCCCGTATGACGCCCCCCAGTTCAACGCCCGGCTCAAGAAGATGCAGAAATGCACCATGTGTTTCGATCGCATCGAGATGGGGCTGGAACCGGCTTGCGCCACGGTGTGCCCCACGGGCGCGCTCCGCTGGGGGGATTGGAACAAGATCAGCGGGCAGGGTGTGGCCCAAGTCCCCAACTTCAAGACGCCCTCCACGACGAGGCCGCGGATTCGCTTCATCAGCGAGGGATGGCGGTTGAGACCGGCAGGCGCGCCTGCGCTAGCCGCCGCCGGGTCGCAGCCGGCTTCCAGAGCCGTTTAAGGAGGTGGAACATGGCGCTCTCACGACGTGACTGGTTGCGATGGGCCGGTTCGGCGGGCGTTCTGGAAGGGACGCGGTTGCTGGGCGCCTTCGGCGACCTGTTTCAACCAGCGATCAACCTTCCTGCCGGCGTTCAGAGATTGACCACCGCGTGCGGCATTTGCAGTCCCAACTGCGGAGCATTGGCCTGGGTGAAGGACGGCGCTCTCATGTTTCTCGAGGGTTTGCCTGGCGATCTCGCCGGCGGCGGCAAACTATGCGGTAAGGGCGCCTCGGGAGCGGGAATGGTCTACGACCCGGATCGCTTGAAGTATCCGATGAAGCGCACCAACCCGCGCAAGGGATTGGACCAGGATCCCGGCTGGGTGCGGATTAGTTGGAATGAAGCCCTGGACACCATCGCCCAACGTTTCTCGACATATCTGCAACGATTCGGCGCGGAATCCCTGCTGTTCATCACACTGCCGGCGCCCGACGTCTGGTTGCGCTTCATGAATGCCCTGGGCGTGGTCAACCGCGTAGACCACATTGACGAGTGCTTCCTGACGGATCGGATTATTCAGCGCTTCACCACGGGCGGAAAGACCTGGTGCAACGATTTCGAGAACTCCCGCTACATCCTGCTGTTCGGTTGGGACCTGGTGGCCAAGAACAAGGTACCTTACTCGCAGGGCATTGTGGCGGCTCGCGAAAAGGGCGCCAAGATCGTCTTTTTCAGCCCTGTTTACACGACCACAGCGCAGTTCGCCGACGAGTGGTATCCCATCCGGCCCGGTTCGGATCTGGCGGTCGCGCTGGCGATGATCTCGGTTATCGTGGGCGAGAACCTCTACAACCGCGAATTCGTTGACAACTACACCAACTTCAAAGAGTACGAGAAGGAGATCCGCGAGCACTTCCAGCAATACACCCCGGAGTGGGCCGCTGAGCTGAGCGATGTGCCGGCGGACGCCATCCGACGGATCGCGCGCGAGTTCGCCACGCAGGGGCCGAGCATCGCACCCGCTCACAAGAAAACCCTATGCGCGAATTACGCCAATGCCAGCCAACTCACCCACGCCATCTCGATCCTGAATATCCTGGCGGGAACGATTGATCGTCCGGGCGGCAGATATTTCCCGCGCACCATCCCGATCCCCTCGGTGGACGCCATCTATCCTCCGCCGCGGTACCCCACGGCTAGCGGCCGCCGCGTGGACGGGCGGGATAAATTACCCTTGGTCCAGGCCGACGGCGGCGGTCTATTTTCCACCCTGGCCGACGGGATGCTCAACAAATACCCCGGCCTGATCAAGGGGGCATTTATCAACGCTTACACGATCCTCGGCTTCCCGCAACCCTTGCGCATGGCGGAGGCCCTCAGTACGGTGGAGTTTACGGTGGTAATGGACATTCTACCCACCGACACCGTCACGCTGGCCGATATCGTGCTGCCTTCGACCACGTATCTCGAAGTGAACGACGTGGTCAGCCGCGATTACCAGGCGAAGGCGCCCCAGGTCGTCTCTCGCCAGGCCGTCGTTTCCCCGATGTTTGAAACCCGCAGCATCGGCTGGGTGGCCATCGAGCTGGGCAAGCGCATGTGTCCGGATTACTTCAAGAAGCCGGACGGAACCTTCTTCACTCCGGCGGAACTGCTCGATGAGCGCGTGCGGCGAGCGGGCCTGGGTCAGAACTTCGCCGAATTCCGCCGCATCGGTCTGGTAACACGAGACCAACCCTTCGTGCCGCGCACGAGTTTCGCGACGCCCTCCGGTAAGTGCCAGATCTACGTGCCGGAATTCGCACGCCACGGCTACGACGCCTTGCCGCGCTGGCGGCCGAAGCGCGAGCTGCCCAGCCAGGAATACCCCTACTACTACCTGACTTTCATACCCGGCGTACACCGGCGCAACACCACACAGAACAACCGGATTCTGCACGAGATCATGCCTACCAATGCGGTGCTGATGCATCCCTCGCTGGCCGCACAAATCGGGGTGCGCGAGGGGCAACGGGTCCGGGTCCGTTCGCGCGTCGGCGCCATCGAACTCCCGGCCCATCTCACGGAGACGGTCCGGCCCGACTGCGTCATGGTAGCCCACGGCTTTGGCCACCGTTCACGCCTGCTAAGCCGGGCGGGAGGCCAGGGCGCGCGTGACGGCGACGTGATCGCTGCAAGCTCCGTCGAAGAACTGATCGCCGCGGGGAACTTTGCCGGCGCCGCCTGCATCATGGACGCAGTGGTGGCGGTCGAGCCCGCATGAGCCACGAGCGAGAAACGCAAAGCTGGGCGTCGTGGGCCGCTTTCCTGGCCCGCGCCCTGCTCGGCACGCACGCCGGTGAGCTGGCGGCGCTGGCGCGTCAGTTGCCCAAAGTGGCTGCCTCTTTCTCGTCCGCCGAGCTTGCTGCGCTCCTGGAGACGGATCCGATCGCCATTGAAAAGGAGTACGTTCGACTCTTCTTCAACCCACAAGGCTCTCCCTGTCTGCTATGGCAATCCGCACGGGGTGAGGAAGCTCGGCTCATGGGGGCATCTCACGCCGGCGCTCTGGCCTGGTTTCGCCGATTCGGTGCGGAACCCCGTTCTTCGAACGAGCCTGCGGATCACGCCGGCCTGCTACTGGCCTTCTGGTCGCACTTGCTGGAAAACCCAACCGCTCCTGAGGAAGTTCGCGCTTTTTACCAGGAGCACGTAGTCTGGATGAACGAGCTGGCCGACGACCTTGACCGACATGCCCGCCACCCGTTTTACATGGCGTTGGCGCAATTGATTCGGGAGATCCTTGCAGCGACGGCTCCAGCGGGGCCGACGCACCTCGAGAGCTCAGAACTGACGATCTAAGGCTGCTAACTCCGCCAGGTCCAGACGGCCGGTGTAAATCGCCATGCCGAGGGCCACGTGCAGGCCCAAACCGAGTAACTCGCGGACTTCGTCCAGAGTTGTGATGCCTCCGGCGGCCGTGATTTCGTGTGCCGTGGCCCGACGCAGGCGGCGGAACCAATCCAGATCGGTTCCTTCGAGCATCCCTTCCTTGTCCACGTAGGTGCACAGGAAGCCCGCGCAATAAGGTTCGAGCTGTCGCAGAATTTGCTCGGCCTCCAGGCTGGTCGCTTCCTGCCAGCCTCGGACCACGACGCGCCCTCCACGGGAATCCAGGGCCACGATCAGCCGCTCCCGCCCGACGGCATCGCACAGCGCGCTGAGAAAGTCCGCGTTAACGCCCGTGGAAGTGAAGGCCGAAGTGCCTACGATCACCTTGCGGGCCCCTTGCTCCACCAACTGGCGCGCGCGCGCCACGCTGCGGACTCCCCCGCCCACGCGGACGGCGGCATGGCCGGCCAGCCAGGCCACGATCTCCTGGTTGGATCCCCGCCCCAGCGCGGCGTCCAGGTCAATGACCTGAATTTCGCGGAACGCAGAGAACCGCCGCAGCATCGCCGCGGGGGAGTCGGCCTCCAGAGCCTTCCGGCGGCCCTGCACAAGCTGGACCACCTTGCCGTCCATCAAGTCAATGCAGGGCAGAATCACGCCGGCCTCACCGCAACGCCGTGTCGCGCCAGAAACTCTTTAAGGTCACGCACCGTGTACGTTCCGTAATGAAAGATCGAGGCCGCCAGCGCGGCGTCGGCCTCGCCTTCCGTCAACACCTCGAGGAAATGTTCCGGCTTGCCGGCGCCGCCTGAGGCGATCACCGGCAGGCGCGTCGCACGCGATACCGTACGCGTCAGCTCGCAGTCGAAGCCCTGCTGCACGCCGTCGGTGTCCATGGAAGTCAGCAGGATTTCGCCCGCGCCGAGTTGCTCGCCGCGCACAGCCCATTCGACGGCGTCCAACCCTGCATCGTCGCGCCCGCCGCGCACGTACACGGTCCAGGAGCCCGGCGCTCTGCGCTTGGCGTCAATGGCCAGCACCACGGCCTGCGAGCCGAATTCCCGACTCAGTTCGGTGATCAGCTCCGGACGCCGCACGGCCGCTGTATTGACGCTCACCTTGTCGGCCCCCGCCAGCAGGATCCGACGTGCGTCGGCCACCGAGCGGATGCCGCCTCCCACGGTGAGCGGGATGAAGACCTTGCGCGCCGTGCGCGCCACCACGTCCACCATGGTCTCCCGATCGTCGCTCGATGCGGTGATGTCCAGGAAGACAAGTTCGTCGGCGCCCTGCTCGTTATAGCGCTCGGCCAGCTCAACCGGGTCTCCGGCGTCGCGCAGGTTCACAAAGTTCACGCCTTTAACCACCCTTCCGCCCGTCACGTCCAGGCAGGGAATAATGCGTTTGGTCAGCACGGCTCAAATCTCCACAAAGTTTTTCATGACCCTCAAACCAAGCTCCCCGGACTTTTCGGGGTGGAACTGCACGCCGAAGATCAGGTCGTTCTCCAGGACCGCGGTATATTCGACCGAGTAAGTAGCCTTGGCCGCAGTAGCCTCGGTCACGGGAACATAGTAACTGTGGGCGAAATAAAAGTAAGCCGGATCCGGTATGCCGTCGAGAAGCCGGCAGGGCCTGGTCTGCTGGACTCGGTTCCATCCCATCTGGGGAACTCGCGCGCCGACGGGAAACCGCGCCACCCTTTCGGCGAACACCTCCAGCCCCGTCGCCTCGGGAGCCTCCTCGCTGCCTTGAAAGAGGGCCTGAAGTCCCAGGCAGATCCCCAGGTAAGGAACGCCGTGACGCAAGGCCTCACGGAGTGTTTCCCGCACGCCCATGCTATCCAGGGCCCGCAGGAGGTGGCCGTAGTGACCGACGCCGGGCAGGATGATCTTGGAGGCGCGCCGCAAAGCGTCCGCGTCGCGCACGATTTGATAACGTGCGCTCACTTCCTCCAGAGTGTTGGCCACCGAGCGCAGGTTGCCCGCACCGTAATCCAATACCGCAATCACAGCAACCCCTTGGTCGTCGGGAGCTGGCGTCGCAGGCGCTTATCGCGCGAGCAGGCATAAGCCAGCGCACGGGCGAAGCACTTGAAAATAGCCTCCACCTTGTGATGACTGGATCGCCCGTACAACACGCGCACATGCAGATTCGCGCCCGCATGCGTGACGAAGCCCTGGAAAAAATCTTCGAGGAGTTCGGTCTGGAGGTCGCCGACCGTCCGCGCGCGGACCAGGTCGCGATAGACCAGATAGGGCCTGCCGCCTAAGTCCACCGCCGCCACCGCCAGCGTCTCATCCATGGGAAGGACGAAGTATCCGGCGCGGTTGATGCCGCGGCGGTCCCCTAAGGCGTCGTGAAAAAGGCGTCCGAGGGCGATGCCCGTATCCTCGACGGTGTGGTGCTGATCCACGTCCAGATCACCTCGAACCTCCAGCCGCAAATCGAAGGCCCCGTGCCGGGCGAACAACTCCAGCATGTGATCCAGGAAACGAACGCCGGTGGAGATCTGGTAGCGGCCCCGGCCCTCGATCTTCAGATGCCCCCGAATCTGAGTTTCGGTCGTCAGGCGCTCGATGCGCGCCGTCCTCATGCCAGCAACCCCTCGAGTTGGTTGATGTCTTCGATCACCGCCAGGGCGCCCTCAGCCAATAGCAGCCGCCTCAGCTCTTCTCGCCGCGGATTCGCCGGGGCCGCCACGCCGAGGAAAGCGACGGCAGCGTCCCGGGCGGCGCGGGCGTCGTCCACCGTGTCTCCGAGGTAGCACAGGCGCGCGCCGGGAGCGGCGGCTGCGATCTTCAGCAGCCCGTCGGGCGCGGGCTTGGAGCGCACGACGTCCTCGTCCGCGATCACCGGATCGAAGGGTACGTGTCGCGCGAAGCGCGCCAGTGTGATTTCGGCCTCCTGCCGCGGCCGCCCCGTGAAAATCGCCAGCCGGAAACGCGCCGCCAGTCGGTCGAGCAAGCCCTCGGCGGGAACCCAGCGCTCCAATCGGATCAGGCCGTCTCCATCCTCTCCCAGGAACAGACGCTGGAATCGGTCCACCACTTCGGCGTAAGGCGCCTGCACGCCCAACTCTTCAATGAGCCGGTGAGCCAGCTTCCAATCGCTGTTCCAGCCGCCCTGATTCTTGTACTCCTGGATTCGTTCGTGGCTGACCAGCTTGCCCGTGAAGCTCTCCACCGTGCGGCGGATGGCTTCCCGGTAGGAGGCGCTGACGTCCACCAGGACGCCGTCCATGTCGAACACCAGAATGTCGGGAAGAGGCCGAATCACCAGATTTGCTCCAGCAGAGCGATGAGGCGTGTGACTTGCTCGCGCGTGCCCACAGTCACTCGCACGCAGCCGGGCAGTTCGTAACTGCGATCGCGCACCAACACCCCGGCCTCCCGCAACCGATCCCGCACTGCAATGGCGCGCTCGCCGATCCGCATCAACACGAAGTTGGCCTGACTGGGGTAGTAAGCGATGCCCAGACGTTGTAACTCACGGCAGAGTAAGTCGCGAGCCGCCAGCGCCTCACGAACATAACTTTCGATGTACTCGCGATCCTGAATGGCGATGCGGGCGGCCATCACCGCCACCGAGTTGACGCTATACGGAGATTGAGCCTTGCGGAGAAACCCGATGTTTTCCGCCTGCGAGAAAAGGCATCCCAATCGCAGGGCCGCCAAACCGTAAACCTTCGAGAAGGTGCGGCTCACAAAAAGATTGGGATAACGCGGAATCAGTTCCAGCGCCGTAACCCCGCTGAATTCGTAATAGGCTTCGTCCACCAGCACCGCCGCTCCGCGGGCCTTCTCCAGCACGCGGATGACGCCCTCCAACGACAGGCCCGTTCCCGTCGGGTTATTCGGATTGGCGATCAACACCGCGCGGGCGCCGTCGGAAAGCGTCTCCAGCAGTTGCTCCAGCGGAAAGGCCAGGGTTTCCGGATCATACTGAACCTCGCGCACCTCAGCGCCTGCGACTTCGGCATAAAAGCGGTACATGGCGTAAGAGGGGCGCAGCAAGCAGACCTGCTGGCCGGCGTCCACGTAGGTGTTCACCACTAACTGGATGGCCTCGTCGGTCCCGTTGGTCAGCAGAAGTTGATCCGGGGTTACGCCGAAGAAGGCCGCCAGTTCGCGGCGCGCCTCGCCGTACTCGGGGTAGACCGATAACCCTTCGGCGCTCAAACGCCCGCGCAGATACTCCACGACCCGAGGCGAGCACCCTAGCGTGTTCTCGTTGAAATCCAAACGCAGCTTCCCTTCTCGCCCAGCGGTGGGGGGCGAATAAGGAGCCATGCGGAGCACGGCCTCGCGGGGCCGGAGCGCTTCAGCCACGGATGCGCGCCTCCACCGAGCGGGCGTGAGCTTCCAATCCTTCAGCGCGGGCCAACGTGGTGATGGCGGGCGCCAGACGCGCCAGCGCCGGTGCGCTCAGTTCTTGCACGGAGATGACCTTCACGAAGTCGGCCGCGGAGAGGCCGCCCCGCAGCCGCGCCATGCCGCTGGTGGGCAACACGTGGTTCGGACCGGCGACATAATCGCCGGCCGCCTCCGGGCTGTGAGGGCCCACGAAAATGCTGCCGGCGTGCCGCACGCGATCCAGCAACGCCGAGTCCGGAAGGCTCAGATGCTCGGGAGCATACTGATTGGCCAGCTCGACGGCTTCCTCCAGCGTAGCCGTCAAGATGATCGCACTGTTGTTGTGAATCGCCTGACGGGCCACCTCCGCGGTGGGCAAGTCCTCGAGCTGTCGCTCGATCTGCTGCGCCACGGCCTGAGCAAGCTGCCGCGACGTGGTCAGCAGGATGGCGGCCGCGTCGCTGTCATGTTCCGCCTGGGCCAGCATGTCGGCGGCGATCAGCGCCGGCTCACCATCAGCCGCAATGATCACGGTCTCCGTCGGGCCGGCCACGAAATCAATGCCTACCTCCCCGGCCAGCAGTTTCTTGGCCGCCGCCACGTAGATGTTGCCGGGGCCCACGATGCGGTCCACTTTGGGAACCGTTCGCGTTCCGTACGCAAAGGCGGCGATGGCGTGCGCTCCCCCCATTTGGAAGACCTGGGTGAGCTTCAGCATCCATGCGGTTCCCAGGATCTCCGGCGCCGGTCGCGGCGTCGCCGCACAGATGGTGCGTACCCCGGCCACCTGAGCCGGGATCGCGGTCATCATCAGCGTAGAAGGCAGCGGATAGCGTCCGGAAGGGATGTAAGCCGCCACTGCATCCAGCGGACGGACGATCTGACCGGCCCGCAACCCCCGGCAAAGCTGGCGGAAGCCCGGCCTGGGAAGCTGCATGCGCGCAAAAGTGCGGATGTTTTTGGAGGCCACGCGCACCGCCTCTCGGAAGGCGTTGCTCAAACGAGAGGCCGCCGCCCGCAGCTCCTCTTCCGGAACACGCACGCTGGGACGGTTCAAGCCGTCCAGCCGGCGCGCATACTCCATCAGCGCCTTGTCTCCGCGACGGCGCACGGCCTCCAGGATCGGCCGCACGGTCCGTTCGGCCTGGGCCAGACGGAGGTTGCGCCGACGCAGCAACCCGGAGGCCTCCGAGGAATTCACGATGCGGATCATGGTCACATCACGATCTTGTTCAGCGGATACTCGACGATGCCCTGCGCCCCGACCTGCTTCAAACGCGGGATGATGGCCCGAACCACAGCCTCTTCCAGAACCGTGTTGACCGCCAGCCATTCCGGATCGCTCAGATGCGAAATCGTGGGCTTCTTCAGCGCCGGCAGCACCTCCAGCACGGCGCTGAGATTCTCCCGATGCACGTTCAGCATCAAGCCCACCTTGCCCAGCGCATTCAGGGCGCCCTCGAGCAACACGTGCAAATCGGCGATCTTGCGCTGCTTCCAGGGGTCTTGCCAGGCGTTACGATTGGCGATGAACTGGGTGTTGGATTCCATCACCGTGTCAATGATGCGCAGCTTGTTGGCTCGCAGCGAAGAACCGGTCTCGGTCACCTCGACAATGGCGTCGGCCAGGGCCGGCGGCTTGACTTCCGTGGCGCCCCAACTGAACTCCACTCTGGCCCTGACGCCGCGCGCCGCCAGATAACGGCGCGTCACGCCGACTAACTCGGTGGCGATAGTCTTTCCTTCCAGGTCCTTGACCGAGTGAAAGGGCGAAGCTTCGGGCACCGCCAGCACCCAGCGGACCTTGCCGAAGCTTTGCTTGGCGTAAATGAGATCGGCCACCACATGCACGGAAGCCTCGCATTCCTCGACCCAATCGCGTCCCGTCAAACCGGCGTCCAGCACCCCATCTTCCACGTAGCGCGCCATCTCCTGAGCGCGGATGAGCATGCACTCGATCTCCGGGTCGTCTATCGAGGGGAAGTAGGAGCGGGCAGGAGCGGAAATGGCGAATCCGGCTCGCCGAAACAATTCTATCGTCGCTTGTTCCAGGCTGCCTTTCGGGATTCCGAGCTTCAGTTTGTTCATGCGCCCCCTCCGTAGACCGTTCGCGGATCAAAGCTCCGCGGCTCGGCCTCCACCCACCGACCCTGCTCCCATCGCCGATAAAAACAGCTCTGGTATCCTTCGTGGCACACTCCCGGACCCAGAGGCTCCACCCGCAACAGGAGCGCGTCGGCGTCGCAGTCGGTGAGAATCTCTTTCACCACGAGACGGTGTCCCGAGGTCTCCCCCTTCAACCACAGCTTGCCGCGCGAGCGGCTGTAGAAAACCGCGAAGCCTTCGGCCACCGTCCGCTCAAAGGCTTCTCGGTTCATGAAACCCACCATCAGAACGCGCCCGGACCGATGATCCTGAACCACGACCGGCGCCAGACCGCCGAGTTTCTCGAAATTCAAATCCATGCTGTCACCTGGGCCAGGAATTTGCCCTAATAAAAACGCCCGCCGAGCGCCGGCGGGCCTCCTTCCGACTGGCTTGAAAACTCCGCGGAGGAATCAGCCCGCCGGGCAGGCGCTCCACCGGTGATGATGAGGGCGCCGAGGGTGCGCGACGACGGGCAGCAACCGCATGAAATGATTACTATAGCAGAAGCGGGCCGACAAGTGGGTCTCGCGAATTTCCGCGGTCGAGGTGGGGAACCGTCCTTACACCCGAGAAATCGCGCCTTAGCTGATGCTCAGGCGCCGGGCCCGAGGCCGCAGCGCGGCCCCCGGGCGAGACTCACCAGTTCCGCCCCCCGGCCTGATGCACCTTGCGGCGAACAGCGCAGGGATCCGAGATCCGCGGCAGCCGACTAACTCCGGAATCTCTCCTGCGCGACCTCCCTCATTCGCAGCGAGGGATTCGGTCGCACCATCCCCTTGGTCCGTACCCCTCCGCTGTTGTAGATTTGATGGCATTGGAGTAGCTGCATGTACAACGCCATGATCTCTCGACGCAGATACGTTCAGATGCTGGGCCTGAGCTCCGGCGCAGCGGCTCTCGCCTCCGCCCCACTGCCCGGCGACGCCGACCGCGAGCGTCGCATGAAGTGGTGGCACGAGGCCAAGTTCGGCATGTTCATCCACTGGGGCCTTTACAGCCTGCTGGGGCGGCACGAGTGGGTGATGGAGAACGAGGGCATCCCGGTCGAAGAATACGAGCAACTCGCCAAACGCTTCCATCCCAAGCCCAACGCCGCTCGCGAATGGGCGCGATTGGCGCGTCGCGCCGGCCAACGCTACATGGTCATGACCACCAAGCATCACGAAGGTTTTTGCCTGTTCGACTCAAAACTTACGAACTATTGCGCCCCCAAGCAAGCCGCGGGCCGGGACTTAGTCGCCGAGTACGTGGAGGCCGCGCGCGCTGAAGGCCTGCGCGTAGGCTTTTACTACTCTTTGATGGATTGGCATCATCCCGACGGCGCGCGCTGCGCCACCGACGAAGCGGCTCGCAAGCGCTTCGTTGAATACATCCACGGCCAGATTCGCGAACTGCTGACCAATTACGGGAAGATTGACATCCTCTGGTACGACGTCGCCTGGCCCCTGGATGCCGAAGGCTGGGAATCCGTGCGCATGAACGAAATGGTTTTCAAACTCCAGCCCGACATCATCGTCAACAACCGCAACCGGCTGCCGGGCGATTTCTCCACGCCGGAACAGCGGATCCAGGCCGAGCAGGCCGGTCGCGCTTGGGAGGCCTGCATGACCATGAACAACTCCTGGGGCTACCACGCGGCCGACGACGACTGGAAGTCGCCCAAAACCTGCCTGCGCAACCTGATCACCTGCGCGCGCGACGGGGGCAATTACCTGCTCAACATCGGACCGCGCGGCGACGGCTCCATTCCCGAAGAATCCGTGCGCATTCTGACGGCGGTGGGCCGCTGGATGGAGCGCAACGGGCAAACCATTTACGGCGCCCAACGCTGCCGCGTCAACCGCTCCAACTACGCCAACTTCACACGCCACGGCAATACTCTGTACGTGCACGTGCACTTCTGGCCGGGCGATACGGTGACTGTGGCCGGGCTGGAGTGTAAGGTCAAGGCCGCACGGCTCGCGGCGACCGGCAAGCCGGTCGAGTTCCAGCAGGACGCCTTCCGGGTCCGTTTCACGGGCTTGCCGAAGAGTCCGCCCGACGATCCGATCACGGTGATAGCCGTCGAGTGCGACGGTGAACCGGTGCAGAACATGGATCGCGTGCGGCGGGAGCGCCCGCGTCGCGGGGTCTGAGGAAGAGAGGATCCGAGGCCCGTTGGGAAACCTCCCGCGCGACGGTCCTCCCGCAGGCCCGGTGTGGCGGCGCCTGATTACGGCGCGCAGGAAGCTGCGCCCGAGACGCAGGACTGCGATCCCGGCGGCAGGGCGCGCGAGGCGTCCCCAAAACTGTCTCGTGCCCGCGGGCCGAGACCGCGCAGCACAGCCGGAGTTAGAAGCCGCCCCGCCCTGAGAACCGGCCTGCGAGACGGCGGGGCGGAGGCGTGGCGCTGTCGGGGTGCGAGGGGCTTTTGCATAAGTATGCAAGCGCGAGCGCTGATGCCAACCTGTGGTATCCTGTTGCCGATGTCGGTCACCGACAATAAGGAGCGAATCATGCACATCCATGCAACCATTGCCCGCGCCGCTCTTTGCTGGCTCGCGATCAGCCTCTTCGCCGCTTCCGGCCGAGCCCAAGAGTCCCGCGGCAGCATCAGCGGTACGGTTCTCGACCCCCAGGGCGCCGTCGTGCCCGGGGCCCGCGTGGTGGTCACTAACCTGGAAACCAACGTGGACCACCAGACAACAACCAACAATACCGGTTTCTTCGAAGTCCCTCTGCTGAATCCCGGGCTTTACGCGGTGAGCGTGGAGGCCACAGGTTTCAAGAAGACTGTTCGCAGCGGTCTGGAGCTGAACGTGGGAGGCCGTCTCTCCGTCGAGCTGCGCCTGGAAGTGGGCGCTCTGGCGGAAACCGTGGAGGTCACCGCAGCCGCACCGTTGCTGGAGACCCGCTCGGCCTCCGGCGGCCGTGTCGTCAGCAGCCGCGAGATCTCGGAATTACCCGTCAACTCCATGAATCCGTTCCTGCTGGCAGGCCTGGCCGCCGGCATGCAATGGACCGGCACGCCCAGTGGAATGCAGCGCGCATTCGACGTGGGAGGCACGACCAGTTTCAACACCGCCGGCAACATCGGGCAGAATGAGTACACCCTGGATGGCGCTCCGGTGACCGGCACCGAGCGCCGCGTGGGTTATGTGCCCCCCTTGGACGCCGTGGCCGAATTCAAGCTCGAAACCGCCAGCTTCGACGCTTCCTACGGGCACACCTCAGGGGCCACGATCAATGTCAGCAGCCGCTCCGGCACCAACGCCTTCCACGGCTCGCTGTTCGATCAGCACTGGCAAAACCGCTGGAACGCAACGCCCCACTTCACGCGCCTGGCTTACGAAGCGCAAGTGCGCGCCGGGACCAAGAAACCCGGCGATCCCAAGCAAACCAGCGGTCGCTCGAATAACTACGGCGGCACCCTGGGAGGACCGGTGCGCATACCAGGTTTGTTCGACGGCCGCGACAGATTCTTCTTCTTTGTCACTTACAACGGCTACGCCATTGATTCAGCCGGCACCGGCGCACGTTCCGTACCCCATGAGTCCTGGCTCAAAGGAGATTTCTCCGACATCCAGGCCGTGGACGCCGTCAAATATACGATCTATGATCCGCGTTCCGCGCGGCAGGAGGGAAGCCGCGTGGTTCGCATGCCCTTCCCCGGAAACAAGGGCGTGCCGGTGCTCAACCCGGTTTTCGACTTCTACAGCAAGCTCTATCCCAAGCCGACCAACACGCCCGGCTTTGTTACACCGGAAGGCATCAACAACCACTTCGATCCGTCCGTGGGCCAGAAGGACCGCTTCCAGTCGGTCCTGAACCGGTATGACTACAACCTTTCGGACTCCCAACGGATGAACGTCAAGTGGTATTGGAGCCGCAGGCATGACCACAGCGGCGACTGGGCCAAAGACACGCTGCCGGGACTGGCCGACGGCGGCGGCTATCGCGTCAACATCGGCGGGTCCGTGAATTACCTCTGGACCCTGAGCAGCGTGGACTTGCTGGATTTGAACGCCAGCATTACACGCTTCATGGAGGGGTTGGTGATCCCCGTGCAGGCTTCCTTGAAACCCACTGATGCGGGTTTCCCGAAATACCTCGATGAGAAAGCCGGCGCTTTTACCCAGTTGCCTCGGATCGCCTTCTCCAATCTCCAGAGTATTAGTCGGGAATATCCTTCCAAAGCCCGCCGCGGCAAAGGCACGACGCTGGAGTTCAGAGTGGGCATGAATTCTGTGCGCAGCTCCCACACCTTGAAGTACGGCTGGACGGAACGCCGGTACTGGCAGCCGATCGTTGATCCGCGCTACTCTGCCGGCGCTTTTACCTTCTCCAATACTTACATGCGGGCGACTGACGCCACCACCACGGCCGCCAATTACGGACTGGAATTCGCTGCCTTCATGATGGGCCTGCCCACCACCAGCACCATTGACACCAACGAGAGCGCATTCTGGTCCACGCGCTATCGCGCCTTCTACTTGCAAGACGAATGGCGACTCTCGCGGCGCCTGACGCTCAACCTGGGTCTGCGCTATGAACGCGAAGGCGGCATCAAGGAGCGCTTTAACCGCGGCATCGGCGGCGAGTTTTTCTATGACGCCAAACTCCCCATCACCGATTTGGTTCAAGCCGCTTACGCCGCCAACCCGCTGCCCGAGCTGCCCGCTTCGGCTTTCCAGGTTGTGGGCGGCACAGAGTATCTCGGCGTGCGCCGCAACGCCTTCACGGCGGGCACGCACAAGTTACTGCCGCGCGCCGGCGCGGCCTTTCAGATCAACGAGCAGACGGTGCTGCGCGGCGGCTACGGATGGTTCTATGACACCCTCAATGCGTTGAACACCGTGCGTCCCAGCCAGTACGGCTTCAGCCAGCCGACCACCACCGTCATCAGCACCGACAACGGCTTGAGTTTCTGTTGCGGCGTCGGCCCGGCCGCAAATCTCAGCGCCGGCCGAACGCCGCTCCACGACCCGTTCCCGATTCGCGCCGACGGGACCCGCTTTGACGCCCCGTACGGGAGCGCCTTGGGGATCATGGCCAACGTGGGACGCAGCTTCACGGCCTATCCCTGGAACTTCACGCCCGATTGGCAGCAACGCTGGAGGATCGGCTTGCAGCGCCGCCTGCCCTGGGATTTCGTGGCCGAAGTCGCCTACTCGGGTTCCCGTTCCCGGTTCTGGAATCCGCCCCGCATCAACTACCTTCCGGCACAGTATTGGGCCACGGGCAATGTGCGGAATCAGGCCGTGGAGGACAACATGAACCGCAATGTGCCCAATCCGTTCTACCTCGGCAACTTCCCCACGCTGGCCAGCACACATCCTCTGCTGTACCGGTATCTGAGCACCCAGAGCCTGTTCACCTCCAGAACCATTCGCAAGAACACCCTACTGCGGAGCTTTCCGCATATGGGAACGCTCACCGGCATCCGCCCGGGCAACGACTTCGATTCGGCCCGCGCCCTGGACAGCTATCGCGACCTCCAGCTTCAATTGGAAAAGCGCTTCTCCCGCGGCTTTCAAACCGCGGTTCTCTACACCCGAGCCGCCGAACGCGAAGAGAGAGTTTACCTCAACGAATTCGACGCCCGGCCCAGCGTGGCGCCGCCTACCGACGTGCGCCCCCACCGCTTCGTCTGGAGCGGCATTTTCGAGCTCCCCTTCGGAACAGGCCGCAAGTGGCTGGCTCACAATCCGCTGCGGCTTCTGGTCGGCGACTGGCAGGTGAGCTGGATCTACCAGTATCAATCCGGTCCTCCCACGTCTTGGGCGAACCGGTTCTTCTACGGCGATCTCAGCCGGCTGCCGGAAATCGCCAAACACAAATCTGTCCACGCCTCCAACATCCATCTGTGGTTTGACCCTGCGATCGCATACAAGGGGACAGGCCCCGTGCCCGCCGATTTCACGGGCTTCGAGGGACGCAGCGCGCTACAGCCTGGCGCCTTCCACGTCCGTGTGTTTCCGGTCCGCCTCGATTCGCTGCGGGCCGACGGCATCCGCAACTGGGACCTCAGGCTCCTGCGCGCGTTCCCGATCAGAGAGCAGCTCCGGTTTATTCTGGCGCTGGATGCGCTGAACGCCACCAACCACACCAACTTCGCCGCCCCGGACACCGACCCGACCAGCAGCACCTTCGGCCAGGTCAGGAGTCAACTCGGCTCCAGTCGGGTGTTGCAGTTCAACTTGCGGCTCGAGTTCTAAGGCGTGTCTGCGGTGCTGCGAAGGCGAGCATCACGCCACGCCGGACCACGAAGCCGCGGTTACCCCCGCACGGGCGGCACAGGTCGTCCCCGCAGGCCTGTGCCGCCTGGGCACTCCTCAGTAGGGACCAAGAAACGGCGTGAACTCGAAGCGCCGCGGATCCAGGCCTCGCTCGGCAAGCCGGCGAATGCACTCCTCCACCGAGTCACCCACGGCCTCGATCCGGCGCAGAGGCGCGCGCTCCGGTGTATAGATTTCCAACGCGATCCATTTCCCCACCAGCGCCGCAGCCTCAAAAGGTCGTAGCGACTGCGGAGAACGCCCGATGAGCCGCGCCGGATCAACCCGCGAGTTCTGCCCCATAAGCAAAGAGATTTTACCGTAGGCGGCGCCCGCCGCGACGCGCTCATTCAGCGTGCGTGGATCCGAAGACACCCCTCGCATCTTTGCGAACTCCGACTCAGAACTCCGCACGCCAGGCGTATCAGAAGGGCAGGTCGCGCTTGGGCGGCTGCACCATGGCGTTTCTCAAAAAGTTGAACGGATTAACCGGATTGCCCGCAATGCGGACCTCATAATGTAGGTGCGGCGCAGTGACTCGACCGGAAGTGCCCACGCCCCCGATGATCTCGCCACGGCGAACTTCCTGACCGGGGATCACCGAGATGCGCGATAGGTGCGCGTAATAAGTTTGCATGCCGTTGCCGTGGTCAATGACCACCAGCCGGCCGTATCCGCTCATGTAACCCGCTTGAACCACCATCCCGTCGGCGGTCGCCTTCACCGGAGCACCGTAAGGAGCGCCAATGTCCACGCCCCGGTGGAAGCTCCCCTCCCCGGAGAATGGGTCAATGCGCATGCCCCAGGCGCCCTGCAACCGCCCTTCGACCGGCCAGATGCTGGGCCGCACATTCGCCCGCCAGCGCGCGTTGAAACCCCGGAACCGCGAGAGATTCGCATTCCGCAGCAAACTAAATTCCTCGAGGGTCTCATGGTAGCTGGGGATCAGCCGGCCTTCCCCGGAGATGTCCGCCGGGCCCTCCAGCTTTTCCTTGATCCCGTATGCTACCGAGACGTGAGTGGCCAACAGTTGCAAGGTCGCGAGCTGATCATGGGTCTGATCGGCTTCCCGTTGAAGGTCCTGGTATCGCGCCCTCAACGCATGGACTTCCTCGCGCAGGGAATTATAGTTCGCGACCTTCCAGGCCATGCGCACGTAGCTGGTCACGAATCCGAACATCGAGACGCAACCCAGCAGCGCGAAGGCCAGGACCAAATATACGACTCGCTGCGGAACCTGGACTCTGCGGAGCCTGCCGTGCAATGAGTGAGCCAGAACGACGATGAAGTACGGCTGCTGCATGGAGTTCTCTCGTAACCGGTGCGGGCCGTACGCGAAGGCACTCCACCCGCAGATCAACCACTCGTCAGGCTAACAACGAAACGAACTTGAAAATTTAGCAGCTCCCGGAGGAACCTGTCAAGCGGATAAAGGCTTTTTAATCTCCGGTGCAAGGCCCGCGCGCTGCATCTAGTCGGACTCACCCCCTGGATCTCGCCGCGGAAATCCCACCCGACCCAGCCAGCCCACGCGTTGCACCTCGTAGCAATCGAAATGCGGAACGAAAGGCTTGATGTCCAATAGCGGCGTTCCGTCCACAATGTCCACATCGCCCACCCGCAGCAGGTTGCCGCGGATCTCCAGCAGCCGGACCGCCGACATTCCGATGGGATTCGGCCGGCACGGCCACCGTGTGGCGAACAAACCGTGCTCCGCCTCATCCAGGAACGGCCGCACACGCAGCCGCGGTTCGGCCGCGCAGTGAAACCAGTAAAGCAACCAGATCCGCTCGAAGCCCTCCAGATCTCGGAGTCCCTCGGCGAACTCCTCGAAGACGATCACCTCGCCCTCGGCGCCCTCCGCCATGCGGGGCTGAATGGGCGTGCCCTCCGGCGTCGGGAATGGCGTGCGGATCACGCCAATCGGACGCAGGCGCATCTCAGGCCAGGATTCTTCCGCTCGCACAGGTTCCTCACCCGTTGAATCGGAACCGCATGCCCACGCCGCACTCGGTCACACGGTCGGGAAAGCGAGCCGCCAGCTCCGCCGTCGCTCGCCAACCCGTGCAGTGCGCCGGAGCAATCAGGTCCGGCTTCCACCGCTCGAGCGCTTGGATGGTCCGGGCAATCCGCTCCGGTCCGGCGCGCACCAAATGCAGCCCGCCCAGGACCGCGCGGATTCGCCGCCCCGGGTTGATCTCGCCGATATACTCCAGCGTGTTCACCAGGCCTGCGTGAGCACACCCCAGCACGACCACCAAACCGCCGGGCGTCTCGATCCAGAGGGCTTGGTCATCCGTCAGCGGGTCCGGCTCTCGACAGGCCTCGTCCAGGAAAAACGGGCCGCCGGTGTCTTCGAAGTCATTGCGCCGCGGGATCTCTCCGGTGACCCAAATGCCTTCGGCGATCCTCGTGGGTTGCGCGGTCCAGTTCAGCTCCCGAGCCCGCATGCGAACGTCGCCCTGCGTCAGATGAGGAAGTCCAATCGCTCGCGCCGGCCCCCGCTCCCGGCGGGCATACCTGGGACGGAAGGCTTCCGGGTGAATCCACACTCGTGGGCGGTGTCCTCCGCTCAACATGCACAGCAAGCCGCCCGTATGGTCGTAGTGCCCGTGGCTGAGGATCACGGCCTCGGCGGCTTCCAGCGGCACGCTCAAGTGGCGGGCGTTGTGCTCCAGCACGCGACCCGCTCCGGTGTCGAACAGCAGGCGGCGCCCGTCGGCCTCGATCCAGAAGGAGAGACCCCATTCGGCCAGTAGATCAGGCTCGCGCACGACGTTATCGGATACCGCAGTAATCACAAGCTCGTGAACCATGCCGTGTCCCGATTTCCTGCCCGCTCAGCACTCCGTCATCCCGTCGCGCCGCCTCAGCCCATTGCCATCCGCCCTGGCTGCCATATAGTATAAGTCTTTGGCCAAATCAGCCTGACAGAGAGATGCCTTTTATGTGGAAGCGCAAAGAAGAGGAATTCGCACCCCGACCGCCGTCGCCCACCGCTGTGCCGCCCGAGCCGGTCCGCGAGCCGACCCCGCCGGCGCCTCCCAAAGCCGCCGAAACCGAACTGCCGCGCGGCGTGGCAGCCATCGGCAAGTCCGTGGTGATCAAAGGGCAGATCTTCAGCCGCGAAGATCTCTACCTGGACGGTGAGATCGAGGGCACTGTGGAGGTGCCCGAGCATCGGCTCACCGTCGGCCCGCACGGCCGCTTGCAGGCCGGCATCAAGGCCCGCGAGGTCGTCGTGCTGGGATCGGTCAACGGCAACGTCGAGGCCACCGAAAAATTGGACATTCGCAAGGACGCCAGGTTGGTCGGAGACATCAAGACCGGTCGCATCGTCATCGAGGACGGGGCCTATTTCAAGGGCAGTATTGACATCGTGCGGGAGGCCCCCAAACCAGCCCCCACGCCGCCCAAGCCCCAGCCGCCTGCTTCGGCCGCTCCGGCGCCCTCCCCTCAGCCGGGCCCGGCAGTCGAGCCGAAGCGCTGAGGAGGTGGGTCGAGCTTTGTTCCGCGACCGCCGGAAATCCGTGGCCCCGCCCGCCGGGGTGCAGGCGGCTTCCGCGGACGGATCCCCGCGCTCCCAGAAGACCGTTTACTCGCGCCACAGCCACGGCCTGGAGGAGTTCTTCCGCTCTCTGGAAGGGCGAACCGGATTGACCATCCTGGATCTGGCAGGCGCCTCGCAAGCCAACGTTAATTTCATCACCGGCCTGGGCCATCGCCTCTATTCCGAGGATTGGTATCAGATGCTGGAGATGCACTTCGGGCCGGGCGATTTCTGCGCCGCCCAGCAGGATCCCGGCCGCGCTCAGCGGTTCCTCAATGACTGCCTGGGCTTTCCCGAAGCCTGCTTCGACGGCGCTCTGCTGTGGGACGCCCTGGAATACCTGGCCTCTCCCCTACTGACGCCGGCCATCGAACGGCTGGCGCGCATCATCAAGCCCGATGGTTACCTGCTGGCCATCTTCCACGCCGACGAGAAGGCCCAGCAGGTCTCGGTTTACCACTACCGGATCGCGGACGCCGCCACTTTGCATTTGCTCCCCCGCGCCCAGCGCGCGCCCGCTCAGTTCTATAACAACCGCGCCATCGAAAGGCTCTTCAGCGCCTTCCGTTCCGTGAAGTTCTTCCTAACGCGCGATCACCTGCGCGAGGTCATCGTACGCCGCTGAAGTTCAACTCGCAGCCGGAACGGCGGGCCGCCGGTAGACGCCGCGCCACCAGCGCCAGCGCACGCGCGCCAGGTCCAGAAACATATCCAGGCTGTCGCGGAGCATGCTGACTCGCGTTCCCTCCGCGTGATCCCAGCGCACCGGCGCCTCGACGGTTTTGAAACCCAGCTTGTGCGCCAGGTAGAGAATCTCGACGTCGAAGCCGAAGCGCTCCACACGTTGGAGCCGGAACACGGCCTCCCGAGCGTCCCGTCGAAAGAGCTTGAAGCCGCACTGCGTGTCTTTGAACGGCAGGCCCACTAGCACCCGCATCAGGAGGTTGAAAATTCGGCCCGCCCACTCGCGCCACCATGGCTGGTGAATGCCGATCAGGGATCGGTCCAGGGCCCGCGAGCCGATGGCGATGGCGGCATCCTCGCGTCGCACCGCCTCAAAGAGCTTTTCCAGTTCCGCGATGGGCGCGGAAAGGTCTGCATCTGTGAACAGAGCCCACTCGCCCCGCGCTTCCAGCATCCCGTGCCGCACCGAGTATCCTTTGCCGCGATTGCCGGGGTTGCGCAGCAAGCGCGCCTCCGGATGACTGCGGCAAAAATCCTCCGCTTCAGCCGCCGTGGCGTCTGTCGAGCCGTCATCCACGACCAGGATTTCAAACGGCGTTCCTCGCGCCGTCAGGTAGGCATGCACCGCTTCCAGCGTCGCGGGCAGGCGACGCTGCTCATTGTAGGCCGGAATGATGATCGAGATCTCGGGCAATGTTCAATTATAATGAAGCATTCGGCCGCCACTGCCGAAAGGGCGTCCGCCTGGGCGCCGGGAGATCGGCTTGTCCTTGGAATTCGAACTGCTCGCACAACGCTACCACAAAATTTCTCGCCTCCGGCAGCTCGGTTTCGAACCCTATGGCCGTCGCTTCGACTTCACCCACACCCTGGGTGAGATCCGCCGACTCTACGGCGACAAGAGCAACGAGGAGCTTCAGCCCCCTGTCTCCGTCCGCGTCTGCGGGCGCCTTCAAACCATCCGGCTGATGGGCAAGGCCGGCTTCGCCCATCTGCTTCAGAACGGAGACCGCCTCCAGATTTACGTTCGCAAGGACTCGGTCTCGGAGCGCGATTTTCAGCTTTTCCAGATCCTGGATTTGGGCGATATCCTGGGCGCCGAAGGCTGGCTGTTCCGCACCCGCACCGGCGAACTCACCGTGCACGTCGAGCGCCTGGAATTCCTGGCCAAGACGCTGCTCTCCATGCCCGAGAAGTGGCATGGACTGGAAGACGTCGAGACCCGTTACCGCCAGCGCTATCTGGACCTGATCGCCAACCCGGAAGTCCGGCGCGTCTTCCTCATTCGCAGCCGGATCATCTCCAGCTTCCGCCGCCAGCTCGAAGAACGCGGCTTTCTGGAAGTCGAAACTCCCATGATGCAGCCGGTTTACGGCGGTGCAGCGGCGCGCCCTTTCCTCACCCATCACAACGCTCTGGACATTGACCTGTACCTGCGCATCGCACCCGAACTCTATCTCAAGCGCCTCATCGTCGGCGGCTTCGATCGCGTCTACGAAATCAACCGCAATTTTCGCAATGAGGGCCTCTCCAGCCAGCACAATCCTGAGTTCACCATGCTGGAGTTCTACCAGGCCTACACCGACTACCGCGGTTTGATGGACCTTTCCGAGCAGCTCTTGCGTCAAGTCGCGCTGGACGCCGTGGGATCCACCGACATCGAGTACCAGGGACAGCGACTCGATTTCTCTCGCCTGGCGCGTTACTCCATGCGCGAGGCGATCGTCGAGTTCTGGCGTGGTCCCGATCGCCCGTCTCTCGATGACGTGCGGGACCCGGCCTGGCTGAGTCGCCACTCCACCAAGGCCACTCCGGGCGAGGCCCTGGTAGACCTGTTCGAGCGCGTGGTCGAGCATCAGCTCATCCAGCCCACCCTGATCTACGATTTCCCCATCGAGACTTCCCCGCTCGCCAAGTCCAAACCCGACGAGCCCAACTTCGTCGAGCGGTTCGAGATCATCGCCGGCGGCATGGAGATCGCCAATGCTTACAGCGAGCTCAACGATCCCCAGGAGCAGCGGCGCCGTTTCGACGCTCAGTTGCGCCTCCGCGCCGTGGGCGACGAGGAAGCCCACCAGATGGACGAGGACTTCCTGCGCGCCCTCAGTTACGGTATGCCTCCCACCGGCGGCGAGGGAATCGGCATTGATCGGCTCACGATGTTGTTGACCGACTCTCGCTCCATCCGCGAAGTCATCCTCTTTCCCCTGCTGCGTCCGGAGGGGAATCTCGGCCTGGCCGACAAGTTGCGCGAACTGGACCGCTGAGCACACCGTGAAACACCGCTTCGAGTTCTTCGTCGCCTGGCGCTACCTCAAAGCCAAGCGCAAGCAGGCCGTGATATCTCTGATCACCGTCATCTCCGTGCTCGGCGTCGCCGCGGGCGTCATGGCCCTGGTCATCGCTCTGGCGATCAACAACGGCTTTCGCAATACGTTGCAGCGCAATCTGCTGGGCGCTACCGCGCACGTCACCTTGCTGGAGCGCGAGCCCGGCTACGGCATCGAGAACTGGCGCGAATTGGTCGAGCGCCTCAGCAAGCTCCCCCACGTAACTGCCGCCTCGCCGGCGCTCTACGGTCAGGTGTTCCTCACCGGGCTGCGCTCGGAAGGAGCGGTGCTGAAGGGCGTTCGCGTGGACTCGGAACTGCAAGCCGGCGAGGTCTTGCACCGCCTGCGCCAGGGATCTCTGGCCGATCTGGAACACGCGAAGGGGTTCCCCGGCATCATTCTGGGATCCAAACTGGCCGAGAAGACCGGCCTGCCCTTGCACAGCGTCGCCACCGTCATGAGTCCCCAGGGCGAGTTGACCCCCTTCGGTCCCCGACCCAAGACCGAGCGCTTCCGCGTGGTCGGCATCTTCGAAACCGGGCTCTACGACTTCGACGCCGGTTGGGCCTTCACCACTCTGAGCGCAGCGCAAAAAATCCTTTCCCTGGAAGATGTGGTCAACGCCATCGAGCTTCGCCTGGATGACATCTACCAGGCGCCTGAGGTCACTCGCGCCGCCGAGAATATCGGCGGCCCGCGCCTGGCGGCCACCAACTGGATGGAACAAAACCGCCAGCTCTTCAACGCCCTGCGCATGGAGCGCGCCGTCACGGTCATCACCATCGGCCTGATCGAGTTGGTCGCCGCCCTGAACATTTTCATCACCCTGACCATGATGGTCATGGAAAAATATCGCGACATCGCCATCCTGCTCTCGATGGGCGCGCGCCGCGAGCAGATCCGTCGCATCTTCATCTATCAGGGCGTGCTGATCGGCGCCGCCGGCACGCTCATCGGCTTGATCGCAGGTCACCTTCTGTGCTGGCTGGCGGACCGTCATCGCTGGGTGCGACTGGATGAGGAAATTTACTCGCTCAGCTTTGTGCCCTTCGAGCCCCGCTGGCTGGACGCGCTGTGGATCGCCGGCGCCGCCTTGCTGGTCAGCTACGTCGCGACTCTGTATCCCTCACGCAACGCCACACGCATCGCGCCGGCCGAGGCTCTGCGCTACGAGTGAGCCGCCGGCATCAGCCCAGCCCGGGCCCGGCTCTCGAATCCGCGGTGAATGGATCATCAGACTCGCGGCGCACTCCCGCGCAGTGCAGACAACCACCTTCGCCGGTCCTCGCACGCCGCCGGTAAGTACCGGGTCAGCAATTCAGGTACATCGTGACCCAGCAAGACCTGCCGCGGCAGGTCTTGGGCGCTCAGCGAGGATAGCATGACTGGCGGCAGGAAGTAGATCCGCGGACTCACCGTTGGCGCCCGCGCCAGCCGGAGCGGTTCCGGCGTGGCGCCTGCCTTGTTGGAGCTCCCACGCAGGAGGTCGAATTAGAGCTGGTGACTGTAAGCCTGGTTCAGGAAACGGCGCACCGAACCCGTGAAGCGTTCCAGCTCGTAGAACTCCCGCTCCGTGAGGCCGTGCACAGCCTCCACGTCGCGGTTGTAGGTGGAGCGGTGGGGAGGGTTGAGGCGGTGGGCCCGACAGCCGGATTTCTGCTCCACCAGGCGGGTGAAGGCCGGCAAGCCGTGCCGGCGGGTCCAGTGGCCGCCAAACTGGCTGCCGTTGTCGGTCTGGACTGTCAGCCGGCTCAGCTCCACGCCGCAGCGGCGGAAGTGGGCTGGCAGCCGATCGGCAAATAGCAGGGCGTACGTCGGTTTGTTCGCCGCGCTCGAGGCCGGCGGCTTTTCTCGGCCGCCAGGCTGCGCGCGGGAGCGCTCTTCGGGATCCGGTTGCCTTTTTGTTTGGAAACGCCGCCGTCACTGGCGCACGGTGTTGCGCGTGGTGTCGAATTGCCGGGCGGCCTGGCGGATGCCGTGTTGCTGGGCGAAGAACACCATGCGGTAGCGGAGATCGAAGTTGAGATTGGAGGAGCGAATCAAATCACAATAGGGGGGCACATGGATCACCTCCGGTTGGATGAGTTTGGATCCCACGATTGCAGCCGGAAACATTCTTGTGCCTTTCTGTTTGTCCTCCGGGATTAGCCACGGCGCTTCCAGGCCGGCTCCCAGGTGAGGGCTGAGGGCCGGCGGCGTGCGGCCCAGGGTTGAATCCTTTGTCGAAACTGTTTCCAACTGCTAGGGCTGAAGACCCGCAGCCGGGATGGGTCACCATGTGCCTGCACCGGAAATTTCCGGTCTGCGGGCAGGTTGGGGCATGCAAGAGCCGGTGTGATAAACTCTCGGAGTTGAGGAGCCGAATAAATCATTTTGGAGCATGACGTGGAGGCCCTTCGACTCAACCAGACTTGCCCTCAATGGAGGCGTTATCGCCACTTCGCGGTTACCGCCTCTCTGCTAGCAACCTCGTTTGTGCGGGCTCAGAGCGGAGTCCCGACGATCCAGGCGGGCGGGGTGGTCAACGCCGCCAAGTACTCCGCCGAGCTGGCCCCGGGAAGCATGGCGTCCGTGTTCGGCCAGAATCTGGCGGAGGGAACGACCGCCGCCAGCGAGGTTCCGTTGCCCGCCACGATTGCGGGCGTCAGTGTGGAAATCATCGAGGCGGGCAAGCCCGCCATCGCAGCGCCGCTGTACTTCGTATCGCCAGGGCAAATCAACTTCCAGGTGCCTTTCAACGTGGCAACCGGCACAGTACAGGTAAGGGTGCGGAACGCCCGCGGCGTCAGTAACGCAGCCTCGGTTGCGGTGAGCCGCGTGGCGCCGGCCATCTTCACCGTTGACGCTTCGGGGACCGGGGACGCGCTGGCGATCAATGCACAGGATTTCTCGTTGAAGACGAGCTCCAGACCCGCCGTACCGGGAGAGTACCTAGCCCTCCTGGTGACCGGGCTGGGGCAGGTTACACCGGCCGCGGTTGCCGGAAGGCCTGGCGGTGACAACGACAGGTGGGGACCTCTGAATCACACTGTGGTGAAGCCGCGGGTTTATCTAGGCTCGCAGGAGGTCACGGTCATCTTCTCAGGACTGATGCCACGTTTCGCCGGGGTCTACCAGATCAACGTGCAAGTACCGCAGGACCTTGCACCGGGCCTGTACCCCGTTGTGGTGGTCGCCGAAGGGGCTAGCAGCCAAGGGCACGTAGCGATTCCGTGCGGCCGCAGCTCGGTGGCGTTCGCCAGTCAGGTAGTCGGTCCGAGCGGCGGCACGGTGGCGGCGGGCGGCCTGGAGGTGCAAATCCCGTCCGGCGTGTTCTCCAGCGCCGCTTCGGTTGCCATCGCCAGGTCCCAGGACCCGCAGCCTGGCGGCAGTGCGCAGATCAGCGACGTGTTCGTCGTGCGCGGGTTGCCCGCAGAACTGCGCGCGCCCGTCACGGTGAAGATTCCCTTGCGGGAAGCTCCGCCTCCTGACGTCCAGACGCTGGTAGCCATGGACTCCGGACGAGGCGTGCAGGGCAGCGGCGTGGAATACCTGGAGGCGGTGGTGGAAGGAAACGTGGCGCGGGTTGTCTTACCGGCGGCCGAGAGCAGCACCGACTCGCCACGCTCATGGGCCGGCAAGGGCGAGGCAGTCTCGGCGTTGGTGGGAGATCCCGCCGGGAGGGAGGCCTCAGGCCCTGAGGTGAGCTTCTACGTAACGACCTCCGACGGTCAGTTCGACACCGCCGCCGGTCACTTTCGCATCTTCTACCCCAAAGATGACCCGACGATGGAACAAAAGGCTCGTGCGGTGGGGGACGCCCTGGAGGAAAGCTACAAGAAGCTGGAGGGCCTGGGGCTGAGCTGGCAGGCTCGGACGCGCTGGCCCATTCGGGTCGTCATCACGCCGTTGACAGGCGATCTGGCCGAGCGTTGGGGACAGGCGGAGCCCTCGATTTTGGGCAAGAACCACTGGAGCATCACCTTGAATGCGACCAAGCTGGCCGCAGGGGGAGTGACGAACGAGGTGAGGGCCACAGCGGGGCACGAACTGTTCCATGTCTTGCAGGACCTTTACGACCCCCGAATCGCCTACCGGATCGCCAAGTTTCCCAACGCCTGGCTGTGGTTCTGGGAGGCCGCTTCGACGTGGTTCGAGTCCGAGGTGCTGAACGATCCCGGCTACATCGCTCCCACCGTGGACGCCAACTGCAACTTCCTGACCGCGCGCGGGCTGGAATTTCCGCCAGGCAACGCCGCGGACGTGCAGAACCACGGCTACGGCGCTTCGATGTTCCTCCGGTATCTGGCGCAGAGAGCCGGGGCGACGTCGGTAGGTGAGGTGGTCAAGCTGGCTTCCCTGCGCGCGCCGGGATTGCTAGCCGACTCGGCCTGGGGGCCGGTGAGATCCATGGATTCGGTTTACATGACCATCGGCGCCAAATGGGTTGACTTCGTCGAGAGCTATGTGGACGGAAGAATCTACCCCTCGGACTTCCCCAGCAAAGCGCACCTGCTTTCCCAGGTGGCTGGGAGGTACCAGTTCAGCAGGGACGCGGACACTGGGACGCTGTTTACCTGGACGAGCCCCAACCTCAGTGCTCGCGTGTTTGTGATTAAGATGTCGCAGGCCTGGCCCGATAACACCGTTCTGACACTCTCCTTCGAGTCCGCCGGAGACTACGTTCGCGCCTTCGTGTACAGCGCCCGGGGCTCAACCTGGAGGAAGGTGGGGAGTTTCAGTCCGTCGCAGCCATTGCGGATTGATAACGCCGAGCAGTTTCAGAAGGACGGCGCCGATCTCGTCGTAGTGGTGGCCGACGGTAGCGGAACCTCTAAGTACCTCTCCTCCAACGAGACGAGGCTGCGGATCCTCAAGGGAGGCGATCTTTTGCGGATTTTGCAGCAGTTCAAGAAGATCTATCACAAGATTTACGGGAACATTTCGGGCGACGCCTCGGGAACCACGATGGGAACTTTCAACACCAAGAGCCCGGTGGTGTGGCGTGGCCGCGCCTTTAGTTTAGAGACGCAGGACAGCGACCTGGTGGCTTCCGGGGAGCCGCCCTATGACCTGAGGATCGAAGGTGAGGTCTCCCAGGAGGGCCGACGGCTGGAGTGGTTGTCCTATCGGCGTACCCGGAAGTACGAGCGGACATACAAGGACTCCGCCGGACGAGATTTCTACGACTACCAGGACAGAGTATACGCCTGGACGGTTCGCAACATCCCGTTGACGTCAGATCCTGATCGGCTCGCGGCGGGGATGCTCTCAACCGCCCGATTCGAGCTCCGGGGTCCCAGCGTCACCCTGGAAGGTTTCACCTGCATCACGCGCTACTGGCACGGCGAGAAGAAGGACTTCACTCCGGATAAGATCAGGACGGCCACTTGCACGATTACGATGACAGGTTCGTCGCACGGCACGGAAACATTGTTCTCGAAGTGAGGGCATCCGGCAGGCCGCCGCAGCGCGGCCGCCGGTCCTGTGATTGCGGCGGAGAACCAGCCGCATCGGGATGAGGCGCCTGCGCCTGCCGGTGTGGGATTCGCGCCCCGGGCGAGGGCGCACTCGGCGCTCAAAAGAGGCGAGATGTCTTCGGAGCCGGCTGGCCTTTGTGGATCCCGCTGAGATTAGGGGTGATCCTCGGGATCCTGGGGGAAGATCTGACGCGTGAGGTCCTCCGGCTCCGCGGGCTTGCGTTCCTGCCAGGCGCCGTAAGCGCCCGCAGCCCCGGCGACAACGATGGTTACGATCGCCGTAGCGTCCCAGCCTCCGCTCCACAGGATGGCGCCGAGGGAAAGCGCGAAGCGAAGCAACCACGGGGCCATGCGTCCGCCGGGGATGCGCTTTTGCTTCCAACGCATCAGCGAGCGCCCTAAGAAATGGGCGAAGAAGACGGTCAATAGCCCGAGAACGGCCCGGATGAGTCCCAGGGGCATCATCGCAACACCTCCGAGCCGGCGGGGCCGCTGCGATACGGCGGGCGCCAAAAGGGGATCACGCAGCCGATTGCCGAGACTGGAGCCGGCGCACTCGAAACAGCGGACCAGGCAACGCAACCAGGCTCGGTCTCGACGAGCGCAAGCAATCTATTTCTCCTCGCGTGTTTCGATGCGGCGGCGCAACTCCGCCAACTGGCGGCGGATCTCGGGCAGCCGGGAGAGATTGGCCAATTGTTCCAGATACTCCTTCAACGGCCGCGCTGGGGTGCCCCAAACCACCTGTCCACGGCGCACGATTTTCGAGCTGAGCACGCCGCAGCCGGATCCCAGCACGGCGTGGGATTCGATGCGCGCCTTGTCGCCGACGCCCACCTGCCCGCCGATGACCGCATAGTCTTCGACCGTCACGCCACCGGAAAAGCCGGTCTGCGCGGCCACCACCACATGGCGGCCGATGCGGCAGTTGTGAGCCACGTGCACCAGGTTGTCGAGCTTCGTGCCCTGCCCGATCCAGGTCACGCCCAGCGCGGCTCGGTCCACACAGGAATTGGCGCCGATCTCGACGTCGTCCTCGATGACCACGCGGCCCACCTGGGGGAACTTTTCGTAGTGATCGCCGACCATGACGAAGCCGAAGCCGTCAGCGCCGATCACGCAGCCGGAGTGGAGGATGCAGCGGCTGCCGATGTCCACGTCGTCGTAGATGGTGACGCCGGCGTGCAACACGGTTTCCTCGCCGATTCGCACCCGACGCCCGATGAGGCTGCCGGCTCCGATGCGGCAGCGTGCTCCGATGCGAGCGCCCTCGCCGATGACCACGTGCGCCGCAATCTCGACCTCCGGCCCGATCTGCGCCTCCGGGTGGATGACGGCGGTTGGATGAACGCCCGGCCGGACGGCGGGCGGCGGGTGAAAGCGGCTCACGGCGCGAGCGAAGGCTGTGCGCGGCTCCGCGGCGCGAATCACGGTGCGCCCCTGGGGGTTGGGAAACTCCGGCGGAACGATCAAGCAACCGGCGGCAGAAGCCTGAGCCAGCGCGGCGGCCTTACGATTGGCGACAAAGGCCAGCTCGGAGGCGCCGGCGGTTTCCAGCGGGGCGACGCCCGTCAGCTCCTTCTCCCCGTCTCCCTCGAAAGTGGCGGCCAGCCATTCCGCCAGTTCGCGCACCCGCACAGCCGCGTCCTCCTGCCTGCTTGTATCATACATGGCCCGGTGGCTGCCATCGAGCGCCGGAAAGGCGGCGCATGATTCAGCCAAGCGGGTTCCGCCTGAGGCCCCAGCCGGCTTCAGAGCGCACGGCGCCGGCCACGGCCGAGCATACCTGGCGCAGCGGAAGACGCCCGTATTCAGCCAGAGAAGCCGACCTGCCGCGGGGCCGCTATCATACAGAGTTATGCCTGTTGATCCTTCGGCGGTGGTGGCGCCGACGGCTCGCGTGCACCCGGACGCCTGGATTGGACCGCAAACCGTGATCGGCGAGTACGTGGTGATCGAGGCCGACGTGCGCATCGGAGCCTTTTGCCGTCTGGAGCCCTATGTGTACATCAAGCGGTGGACGACCCTGGGAGATTACAACGAAATCTCGGCCGGCACGGTGTTGGGAACCGATCCGCTCGACAAGGCGTTCACGGGCGAGCGCAGTTATTTGCGGATTGGAAACCGCAATCGCATTCGCGAGCATTACACGATCTCGCGGGGCACCCGCCCCGAATCAGCGACCGAAATCGGCGACGGCAATTACATCATGACCTCCGGGCACATCGCCCACAACTGCCGCGTGGGCAACAACACGGTGATTTGCAGTTGCGCGCTGGTGGCCGGCTACGTGGAGATCGAAGATCAGGCCTTCATCTCGGGAGGCGTGGCGATCCACCAGTTTTCGAAGATCGGTCGGCTGGCGATGATCGCCGGCGGCGTGCGGGTGAACCAGGACTGTCCGCCGTTTTTTCTCTATGGCGGGTTGTACGCGGAACCGAAGGGATTGAATCTGGTGGGGCTGAAGCGCGCTGGATTCACGCCGGAGCAGATCGCCGCGCTGAAGAAAGCCTACCGGCTGCTGTATCGTTCGGGATTGCCGCTGGCCGAGGCGCTGGAGCGGATCGAGACCGAAGTTGGGGGCGAGCATGCGCAGCATCTGGTGGCTTTCATCCGCCGTTCGGAGCGCGGCATCTGCCGGCCGGGTGTGCACAAGCAGAGAGCTGCGGAGTGAGCCATGGCCATCGAGTTTCGGGAAGTGATTTTTCCTCCTCTGCGAGGGTTCTCGGCGACGGCGCCCGATGGCGCCGTGATCGGACTGGTGGGCGAGGACGACGCCGGCCTGCGCAGTTTGCTGCGGCTGGCAGCGGGGTTGGACAGCCCCGCGCGCGGAGAGATCCGCGGGCCTCAGACGCGGCGCTACCTGGGGCCTCTGGACCCGCTCAATCTGGCGCCCGCAGGCGCGCTGGCGCTGGATCATGCCCTGGCGACACACGACGCGCTGGTGCGCGCGCGAGCGGCGCTCGGCCTGGAGCGTCTGCGCCGTGCCGGGACTACCATCCTGCTGGCATCGCACGAGCATGAGCTTCTGGAAACGCTCTGCGACGAGATCTGGTGGATCCACGAGGGGCGGCTGGCGGCGCGAGGCGACCCGCGCGAGACCCTGGAGCGGTATCAGCGGCACATTGTGGCACGGATCCGGGCCTGGGGTGAGACCGTCTCCCTCCCCCCGGCGCCTGCGCTGCGACGCGGCGACGGACGCGCGCAATTGCTGGCGATCGAGACGCTGGGCGCCGATGGCCAACCGACCATGATCTGGCGCAGCGGGGAGTCGGTCAGCGTGCGCGTGGTCGTGCGTTTCGAGCAGCCGGTGGCCGATCCGGTGGTGGGCATCATGATCCGCACGCGGATCGGTTTGGAAGTTTACGGGACCAACACCGAACTGGAGGGTCTAAAGTTCGGTCCCTGCCAGGCGGGCGACACGGTGCGGGTGACATTCGCGTTTCGCTGCGACCTATGCCCGCAGCAATACACTCTGACCGCGGCTTCGCACGATCCTGACGGCGCCTGGCATGACTGGTTGGAAGACGCTGTCGCCATCGCCGTGACCGACACTCGATACACGGCCGGGGTGGCGAACCTTCGTGCGCAGGTCAGCGTCGAAAGGGCCTTCGCTCACCCTTCGGCGTGAGGCCGGTTCGCGGCGCCGCGGGGAGGCGTCGGCGCTCAGCGCGCGCTGCGCGGCGGCGCGTTCTTGACGTATTTGTCGAACCAGGTCAGCATTTCGTACAAGACGTGCTCGATGGATTCCCGCGCTGCGTAGCCGTGCGATTCATGGGGCAGCATCACCAGGCGCACGTTGCCTCCGTTGCCGCGGATGGCATGGTACATGCGCTCGGATTGAATGGGAAAGGTGCCGGCGTTGTTGTCCGCCTCGCCATGAATCAGCAGGAGCGGCTCGTTGATCTTGTGCGCGTGGGCGAACGGGGAGACTTTGATATACAGTTCGGGCGCCTCCCAAAAGGTGCGGCGCTCACTTTGAAAGCCGAAGGGTGTCAGCGTGCGGTTGTAAGCTCCGCTGCGCGCCACGCCGGCGCGGAAAAGGTCGGAGTGCGCCAGCAGATTGGCGGTCATGAAGGCTCCGTAGCTGTGTCCGCCCACGCCCACGCGATCCGGATCGGTGACGCCCATTTCGACTGCTTTGTCAATGGCGGCTTTGGCTCCGGCCGTGATCTGCTCGATGTAAGTGTCGTTGACCGTGCGAAAGTCGCCCACGACCGGCATGGTGGCATTGTCGAGGATGGCGTAGCCGGCCAGCAGCAGGAATAAGTGGGAGGCGCCGGTGAGAGTCGTGAAGCGCTGCGGCGAGCCGACCACCTGACTGGCGGTGGCGGGGTCGTTGTATTCAAGCGGGTAGGCCCAGACGATGGTTGGAAGTCGCGTGCCCTCTTTGTATCCGGGCGGAAGATACAAGGTGAAAGAAAGCTGGACGCCGTCGTGGCGTTTGTACGTCACCAGTTGCTTGCGGATCCGGCGAAGCTGCGGGGTCGTGTCCGGAAAACGCGTTAAAGCCACGGGTGCGCCGCCGGTGGAACCCAGAGTCCGCAGGTAGTAATTGGGCGGCTCCGAAGGACTCTCGCGGCGGGTCAGAACGCGCGTGCCCTCATCATCCAGCAGCGCAACCACGGTTTCGTAACAATCATCGCCCGAGCGAAACAGCAACTCGGTCTTTCCGCTCTTCAGGTGGAAGCGAGTCAGGAACGGCCGGTCGCCTTGCGGGGTTGCCCCCTGACCGACCAGGAAGATCCAATCGCCCGCTTGGTGAAAGACGCGGTACCCGTTGGGCAGAACGCGCGAGAGGGGACTGCCGGGATCGCCGTAGCGGTCGCGCATGTCCCGACTCCAGAGCACGCGGGGCTTTTCGGCCGGCTGATCGGCGTTGAGTAAAAAGGTGCGCACCCAGCGTCTCTCGCGCTGGTAGTCCGTGACCAGCACCAGACCTTCCCCCGCGCCCCATTGCAGCGCCATGGCGCGGTGCTCGGTACGGATCAATTCTCGCGGCGGGTCAGTGAACGGAGCCTTCAGCATCATGACGCGATCGCGGTGGGGGACCTGCTTGCGCGGATCCCCGTCGTCGAGAGCTTCCAACCAAACCAGAGTGGCGGGCTCGGTGGGCCGCCATTGATACTGGCGCGGGCCCGTACGAACGCCGTCTGTGGGCACGGCGTCGGCCAAAGGCAGACTGGCGAGCTTGTGAACCGTGCGGCCGGTGCGGTCCCAGACTTCGATTTCCTTGGGGAAGTTACGGTCGGGATAAAGATACGAGTAAGGCCGGTGGATACGACTTACCAGAAAGTGCTGCCCGTCAGGGGCCGGCAGCGCGGTTTCGAAAATCGCAGGCTTACCCAGGGGAGTTACCTTACCGCTGGACGCATCTACCAAGGCCAGTTGCGCCGTGAAGTAATACTCGTAAAGTAACTCGTCGTGTGGGTTGCGGAGTAAGTCCTGGAAAGTCCACACCGGCGCTCCTTTGCCGTAAGACTCCTGCACGGTAGGGCCATCCGGGGCCGCGGGAGGGGCCGGCGGTTTGCCGCGCCCGGGCGGAAGCATCTTTACGAGCAAGCTGCGACCGTCGGGCATCCAGCGGAACTCGTCGGCCGCGGCCGCGTTCACGACCACACCGGGCAAGCGGCGCGCCTTCCCGGTGGCGGCGTCGGCGACCCAAAGTTCGAAGCCGGCCGCTGAGGTGTGGGTGAAGGCGATGTACTTGCCGTTCGGGCTGAATTCGGGCATGCCGATGCGCGGATCGGGGGGAAGGGCGATCTTGATTTCCTCCCCGCCGGGCAATTTTTTGAGGGTGAGGGCCGTGAAATAGCGCGGATTGTGGGGGCCGTTGGTGGTGGGGTTGATCCGGTGTCCGGCCAAACGCAGCATGGGTTGGGCGAGCTCGCGGATCGGCGGGTACCGCAGCCAATCCATCAGCAGCATCGAGTCGCGCGTGGGGCTTACGACCGCTTGCGGCGGCGCCGGTGCGTGCAGAACGTCGAGGATTTCCTTGGGCGGCTTTTGATAGGTAAGCTGGGCCCAAGCCGCCCAGACGATGACAAGCCACAGGGAGACAGCACGGGTGGTGCGCATAGCCTGTATTCTACCCGCGCGGGGAGTCCCTGTTGTGAACCGCGTCGGATCGCTCGAGGCGGCCTCGCGGACGCCGGATGGAAACTGTGTCCCCTCTGCGGAGACCGACGCACGAAGCGAGGCCGCCCCGGCAAAGCAAACTCTCTAGAATTCCAGCTTCAATGCAAATTGCAGGCTGCGGTTGTCAATGCCGATCAGGGTGGAGGTGATTCGACCCACCGTGGGCGAGCCGATGCTGGCGTTCGGGAAACCGAAGGCCGGCGTGTTGAATAAGTTGAAAGCGTCCCAGCGGAACTGGAGCGCCATGCGCTCCGTCAAAGCGGTGTTTTTCACCAGGGACGTGTCGAAGTTGACGTGACCTGGAGCATAGAGTACACCGCGGGCCACATTGCCATAAGTATTCGGCGGCGGCGCCACGAAATCCGCGGCATTGAACCAGTAGTAGGGATCGGGATTGGGTAACGTCCCGCGGCCGATGCGATCGGGCCAACTGGGAGCGCCGTTGTTCACACCCTGGGCCAGGCCGACGTTGAAGGGCCGACCCGTGGTCAGCGTCGTGATGCCGCTCAACTGCCAACCGCCGAGCAGCTTGCCGGAGGCGCCACCCCCGCTAAGCCATTTCTTGCCGCGCCCGAAAGGCAGCTCCCAAACGTAGCTCACGACGCCTCGGTGCTTCACATCGTAACCTGAGGGTCCGCGACCGGCACGAATGTTGGTCACCGTTTGCGGCCCGCCCGTCTGACCTCCCCCGGAGGCCGCCGAGCCGCCGTAGTCCAGATTCTTGCCGAAAGTGTAGCTGACCAGGAACTGGAGCCCGTGCGAGTAGCGCTTGACCAGTTTGGTCTGCAAGCCGTGGTACACGGACATGTTGCGGGGGTCATATTGAATGATGTTCGACATATTGGAGATGCGCTGTAGCAAGCGACGGGAGGCGAGTGTACCCGGCCCGGGCTGCACCTCATTGGGGTTCCAGCCGAAGACCAGATGGATGCCGCGGCTGCCCGCGTAAGCGACCTCCCACAACAAAGTCTCGTGAAGCTGCCGTTCGATGTTCAAGCTCCACGACTCGAAGTAAGGGGTCTCGTTCTCCCAGCCGTGCCCCAGAACGCGCGGGTTGGCTGCGTTCAACTCCTCCGTGGTCCGCGGCTTCAGGGGTTGAACGGGGGGAAACGGATTGTCAATCGTGGGCACGCGGGACCAGTCGGTGGGGTTGGTCTCAGGCGCGAAATTCTGGGAGACGGTCCAGGGCACTTGCTGTCCGAGTAAATTGGAGGCTGAAGGCTGCTCGGGGAAGTGGCTCAGGCCAAAGCCCCCGCGCAGCACGGTTTTGCCGCTCCCGGTGAGATCCCAGGCGAAACCGAAGCGCGGACCGAAGTTCCTGTAGTGCGTCTTCTTGCCTACGCTCCGGGAAATCCCGTCCTCACCGGCGTAAACCAGCCGCAGGTTCGTGAGGTCAAAATTGGTAAGGCGATTGCGGATTTCTTTTTCCGGCCAGTGGATTTCATGGCGCACGCCGAGATTCAGAGTCAGCCTGCGACTCACCTTCCAGTCGTCCTGGACGAACCATGCCTGATCCTGCACCGTCATGTAATAGGGTTCGAGGAGATAACCACGCGATCCCCCGGTGGAATAACCAATGAGCAAGGTAGCCAGACCGGTACCCTGAGTGTTCGTCACCGGGTCGTTGGTGAAATTCCGGGCGAAGTTCAGCGAGCCGCGGGTGTCGGTGTTGGTGTAAGGCGAGACAAGCCGGCGCACGTAATGGTAGCCGAACTTAAGCTGGTGTCGCCCCCGCATCCAAAATATGCTGTCGGAAACCTGGTAGTGCGTCTCGCGCGGGTTGCAGGGTAAGAAGGCCGGACCGCCGCTTAGCCCCGTGAAGTCCGTGACGTTGATGTTGGGCAGACCGGTAGCGAAGTGCGTCACGTTGATCCCGCGGATGCCCAGGGATTCAGCAGCCTTGTGGCCGAAGTCGGACTGAAAAGTGGCCGGGGTCGTCCTGGCGAAGCCGGTACGGAACTCGTTGATGAGGTTGGGACGGAAGATATGTGTCTCGTTCAGAGCCAACCCTTGCGTCCTGAGACGCGTGTTTTGGATGCCCGCCACGTAGGGACCCAAATCGAATTTCTGCTTGGCCTCGGGAGGCGTGGGCAGGCAACACTGCGCCTGTCCCTGAGGCGCATCCAGCTTGTAATTCTGAAAACTGTAACGCGCGAAAAAGGTATCCCTGGGGCCGAACGTGTGGTCCACCCGAGTATTGAAGCCGTTGTCGTTAACCACCCGGTTGGCCGCGGAAGTGTAGTTATTGAAGTTGCCCGGAAAGTTGGGCAGAGGGTAAATGCTGGCCACGTTGCGTCCGACGGGGTGGATACGATTGGCGGGAATGATGTTACCTGCGAAGGCATCTCGAAGGAATTGAGGATTCGCAACGGTTACAGGCTTCGTAGGATCATAATTCGGGTTGCGCCGCGTGGTTAGCGGATCGTAGATCCGAATGAGGGCGCCTCGTGTGTCTGTGAACTCGCTGAAGTCACCGACGCGAGTCTTCGCTGTGGGCACGGTGTTCACATAAGTCAGCCCCTTCAACTCGCGGGTGCCGTAGTAGTCGCCGAAGATGAAGGTGCGGTTACGCCCGTCATAGATCCTGGGCAGGAACACCGGCCCGCCAATCGCAGCCCCGAACTGGTTGCGCCGGAACGGCGGCTTGATCAGGGGCCGCACGTTAAAGTAGTTCCGGGCGTCCAGTTTGTCGTTGCGCAGGTATTCGAACAGCGTACCGTGAATTTCGTTGGTGCCCGACTTCGTGGAGACGGAAACCACCCCGGCGCCCCGCCCGAACTCGGCCGAAAAGACGCCTGTCAGCACCTTGAACTCGCGTACCGATTCCAGCGAGGGCATGACGATCACGGTGTTAAAGGTGTACTCGTTGTTGTCAATGCCGTCCACCAGCCAGGCATTGGCGTTGGCCTGGCTACCCAGAGCATTGAAATTGGAGGCCCCGCGTGGGTTGAATGTACTCTGCCCGGAGAGGTTTTCCCCGTTTTGGCCCGGGGTAATGCCGGGCGCCAGATAGACCAGCGTGGCGAAGTTCCTGCCGTTCAGCGGCAGCTCGCGGATGGCGCGTTCTTCGATGACCTCGCCGAGCTCCGCGCTTTCGGAACGCACCAGAGGCGCCGAGGCGACGACGTCAATGGTTTCGGTTACCTGGCCGACTTCGAGCACAAAGTCCACGCGGGCCTTTTGGTCCACCTGGACGATGATGCCCGAACGGATTTGTTTTTTGAACCCGGCCCTTTCCACAGTCACACTGTACGTGCCGGGGACCAAGAAAGGTGCGTTGTAAGCGCCTGCTTCGTCGGTGACGAACTGAAGCGAGGTGCCTTTGTTGGTTTCCGTGATGGTGATCTGAGCGCCGGGAACGGCGGCGCCGGTGGCGTCCCGGACAGAACCCAGGATGGTTCCGGTGGTCACCTGGGAGCGGGCACAGGGCGTCATGGCGAAGGCGATCAGACCGACCAGGGTGCTGTGAAGCAAGACCGCGCGCGCTCTTTGCATCTTTCCCCCTTGGAGGACCCAACCTCCGGTTCATAAGAATACACCCGAAAGGCACGGAGCACAAGACCTTTCGAAGGTGCGGGACCCACCGGGCCAAGCGCCGGCTCACCGAGGGACGCCGGGCATAGTATACTCGGCTGCATCATGACTGCGTTGCCGCTGATTCTGAAGATCCTGCTGGCGTTGCTGGTGGTGACCGCCGGTATCTATGACGTGCTGTGGCGTCGGATTCCGAACTGGTTGGTGGCGCCGGCCTTGGTTCTGGGTCTGGGGCTGAACGCCTTGCTGGGGGCCGACTACGCGCCGGGCATCAAAGAAGCGGGAATCGGGGTCGGAGTGGCCTTTTTAGTATATTTTCCATTGTATCTGCTGGGCGGCATGGGCGCGGGCGACGTAAAGCTCATGGCCGCGGTGGCAGCCATCGTGGGATGGAAGAATTGGCTGGTCATCTTCATCTTCTCGGGAATTCTCGGGGGAGTCATCGCCCTGGCGATCGTGCTGACCAAAGGCCGGCTGCGGCAGACCATCTGGAATGTGGGCTACATCATCTGGGAGATCGCGCACCTGCGATCGCCGCGAAAGGCCGGCGAGGAGTTCGACGTGCGCAGCGCGAAAGCAGTCACCATGCCCCACGGGGCGGTGGTGGCATTGGGCTGCCTCTTCTACCTGGGCGGTGGATTGCTCCTGGGCTAATTCCGCGGGGCAAAGGCCCTTTCTACAGCCGGCAGACTGCAAGCGCCGCCGGACGGGGGCCGACGGGGACGACGGTGAACAGAGGAGCGACCCGCGTGCGGCGCGCCACGATGGCCGGGATCCGGATCACCGCCATGGCCCCGGAGCGCTCATTCAACACCAGGGCGTACTGATTATCGGGCGTGACCACGATGGCGCCCGCACCCTCACCCACGGGGGCCAGAGCGATCACGCGTCGCGTCTCGATCTCCAGGATGCTAACGTCGCCGCCGGCGGGGCTGGCCACGAACAGGTAATCCGGGGACGTGGAAACCGCCATGTCGGCGGGAGCTCGGCCCGCCAGGACGGTCTCGGCAACCTCGGTGCGGTAGGGGTAGACAATCGCCACCGCGTCGGCGCCGGCGCCGGTGATGAACAACTGCCCTCCGTCGGACTTGAAACAGAACCGCTCCGGCTGCATGGCCAGGGGCAAGTGAACGACCACTGCTCCGGTGGGCGCTTCCAGGACGCTGAGCGCGGGTTGATCGGCGTTGCCCACCAGGAGCAGCCTGCCGTCGGAACGAAAACGCACCACCGCGGCGCGGCGCCCAAACTGGACTGGCGGACCAGCGCGCCCGCTCTCGAGATCCACAAACAACAACGGCGCAGTCGAAGCCAGGCTGACCGCCGCCAGGCGCCCGTCAGGCGAGAGATCAAAATCCACGGGTTCGCCGGGCAGAGGAATCCGCGTGGCGCGCTGGAAACTTTCGACATCCACGCCCACCAGTTGCCAGGGGTCACGGCACAGCACCCAGAGCGAGTGGGCTCCCGGCGCAAGCCGCATCCCGACGGCGGCGCGAGCAACGTGAAGCCGCCGCGAGGCACTCAGGCGTCTGAGGTCCAGCTCGTACAACGCTCCCGACTCCGGGCTGAGCGCCCAGGCCGCGGGGCGAGCGGGATGCGCGATGAGTTTGGCGGGCGGCGCGGGCACAGATATGTGTCCCGCCAGCGAAAAGGCGGTCAGGTCTACAGCCGCGATGGCACGAGCCTGGGGACTGGCGACCAGTGCATAACCGGGGAAGCCCGTACCGCGGCGGCGCCGGCAGGCCGCCAGGCCGAGACCCAGAATCACGGAGCGTCGAGAAATCAGCAATTCGGACCCATTGTAGCGGGAGGCGCTCCGCCGTCGTGCTAGGGTAACCGAGGCCGCGCGAAAAGCACCATGCTCGCGGATCTGTAAGGCATCGCGCCGCCGACGCTGCGCCCGGGAGTGGCAATTCCTGCCGCGGCTTGGGCATTGACAAGGCGGCGGGACCGCGTTTAGGATGGAGCTATCACTGAGAAAGGAGGTGGTCCAGGCATATGTCATCAGGCAGTAGTAAACCACGTGAGGTGGCCGACGGCTAAGGCGACCGCTCGAATGTTCAGGCTCCGACAGTGACGGAGCCGCAGCTCAAAGGGACCGGTCGCCTCATGTGGCGCCAACCGGCCTCAGGAGCTTCCTAAGGCTACCGACCCCGAGCCGCGCGTGAGTGCGGCTCGGGGTATCCTTGCCGCGACATCTGCGCCCTCCCTGTTTTTGGTAAACTGAGTGATTGAACGTTCCTCCTGCCGAAGGCTCAATGAAAGGACTGACAGGATGAAGGCCGGGATCCATCCCCCGTATCAGGAAGTCAATGTGATTTGCGCTTGCGGTTATAGCTTCCGTACGCGCTCGACGCATAAAGGCGACATCCGGGTGGAAATCTGTTCGCGCTGCCACCCGTTCTTCACCGGGCGTCAGAAGCTGGTGGATACGGAAGGCCGGATTGATCGCTTCCAGCGCAAGTATCAGCGCTCGCAAGGTCAGGGCAAGCCGGCTGCGCCTTCTGCGGAAACAACTGTCTGAGAGCCGACCTCCCGCTGTCGCAAGGCCAAATCAGGGACCCGGCTTCTCCTTGCGCCCTCGCTTGCGGCGCTCCTCGCGCTCCTGCCGCATTTTCTCGTACTCGGCCTGCTGGGTGGGATTCAGCACCGCCCGGATGCGAGCTGTCTGCTCTTCTTGCACCGCCCTCATCTGCGCTCGGTAACGGTCGCGGGTGTCATCCAGGATGGCTTCGATCTGCTTGGCCTGCTCCTCGCTGAGCTTCAGCCGGGAGCGCATCTCCTCCATGTAGCGCCGGCGAAATTCCTCCGGAGAGGGACGAGGGGGCGGACTGAACCTTTCTTTGTAATAGAAGCGATGGCCCACAGCCCCCACCACCACGCCGCTTAAAAACACCAGCAGCAAGTAAAAGGCGACGGCGAGTCGGGAACGCTTCATCGGTGCAATTCCTGCTCAACCGGCCAGGCTTCGGGATCCAGAGGGCCTTCGGGAGCGTAATTGGCCGCCAGGACTTCCACGTAGGTGCCGCTGTAAAAGGACACTGCCGGCTGACGGCCGATCAAGAAGACCCCCATCACCAGCGAGGCCGCGATAGCGGCGGCCACCAGGACCTCGGTAAGACGCCGGAATTCCCTGGTCAGGGACTGCTGGGCCTCGATCTGCTGCCACAACCGCGGCATAAAGTCGGGGCTGGGCTCGGGATCCGGTAACGCCTCCCGATAGGCTGCAAACAACTGATCCAGTGCAGCCTCCAGCGGATCGCGCTGTTGAGGTTGCTCTCTGGTCTCCATACGACCCCCCGTTAGCTACCCCCGGCCTGCGCGGCCCCCTGCTGGGAAGCCGCGAGGGCTTTCAGGACTCGTTGCCGGGCACGAAACAGTCGCACCTTCAATGCATTCTCGTTGACCCGGTAAATTTTTTCAAGTTCCTTCAACGAGAGTCCCTCAATTTCCTTCAAAACGAGCAGAATGCGGTCCTGCTCGGAAACGTTGGCCAGCAGCGCCTCCACAGTCTCGCGCACGCGCTGTCGGCGCTGCTGCTCCTGCTGGACGCGGCTCCCTGCGGCTGCATCCGCCAGCATGACCTGCTGCTCGGATAGGTCCGCCATCCGTGCCTCTCCGCGTCGTCGCTGGCGCCGCAAGTAATCATAGGCTGCATTCACCGTCAAGCGGTACAGCCAGGGCTCGAAGACTTCCTCGGTCCGTAGTTGGTCGAGGGAATAATGCAGGCGCAGGAAGACCTCCTGGCCCACATCCTCGACATCCTCGGGACGCCCGATGAGCCGCGCGATGGTCCCCAGGATTCGCTTGCGATACGCTTGGACAAGCTGAGTGAAGGCGGCATGGTCGCCCTCCCGCGCGCGCTTGACCAGCTCGAAGTCAACGAGCATGCCACGCCACGTTCCGGCATCGCCTGAAGACCGCCATCGGCCTCATCCTGAATGGCGCACCGGCAAACTGTTAGGTTACAAGCAATTGCGGGTACATGGCAAAGGGGGGAGATGGGGCCTTCTGCCGGCTCCTGCTCACTCACCAACGCTTCAGTCCCTTGCGCCCGATATCGCGGCGGTAGTGCATCCCCTGGAAGCGGATGCGCGCCACGGCTGAATAACAGCGCTCAATGGCCTCCCGCAGATCGAGGCCCGCGGCCGTCACACCCAACACCCGGCCGCCAGCCGTGACCAAGCCCTCGGAAGTCCGACGCGTCCCGGCGTGGAACACGGTGGCGCCCAGCCCTTCAGCCTCCTCGATGCCCGTGATCGGAAAGCCCGTGCGCGGCGGGCCCGGGTAGCCTTCCGAAGCCAGAACCACACAGACCGAAGGCCGGCCGTTCCAACTCAGGCGCGTTCCACCCAGGTCGCCGCGCGCGCAAGCTGCTAAAGCTCCAGCCAGGTCTCCCTCCAAGGAGTGCATCAGCGGTTGCGCCTCCGGATCCCCCATGCGCACGTTGAACTCCAGCACCTTGGGACCCTCGTCCGTCATCATCAGTCCGGCATACAGGAACCCGGTAAAGGGAGTTCCTTCGGCGCGCATCGCCTCGATGGCGGGCATGATGATGCGATCCAGCACGTGCTGCCGCTGGGCGGCGTTCAGGATTCGGCCGTCGCAATAAGCGCCCATGCCTCCGGTGTTCGGACCCGTGTCGCCGTCGCCAACCGGTTTGTGATCCTGGGTGCTTTCGAAGGCCAGGACGCGAACGCCGTCGCTGAGGACGATGAAGCTGACCTCTTCGCCGCGGAGGCATTCCTCGATCACCAGCCGCGCGCCCGCCGCCCCGACCAGCTCGCCCGATAACAGGGCGTGCGCAGCCTGCTCGGCCTGGGTGCGCGTTTGCGCCACCACGACTCCCTTGCCTGCCGCCAGACCGTCGGCCTTGAGCACCACCGGAGCCCCGAAGCGATCCAGCGCCGCGCGTGCGTGGGCTTCGTTCTCCACCACCAGGAACTCCGCCGTGGGGATGCCGGCGCGCTTCATGAATTGCTTGGCGAAGATCTTGCTGCCCTCCAGCCGCGCTGCTTGGGCCGTTGGGCCGACGATCGGCCTGCCTGCGGCGCGGAAGCAATCCACGACGCCGGCCACCAGGGGGGCTTCGGGGCCCACGACCGTCAGGTCGGCATCCACCGCCTCGGCCACACGCAAGAAATCTTCGGGCGCGTTGCCCTCCGGTGAAAGGCAGGTCGCCATGGCGGCCATGCCGGGATTGCCCGGAGCGGCATACAGAGCCTGCACCTGGGGACTTTGAGCCAGTTTCCAGCAGAGCGCGTGTTCGCGTCCACCGCTGCCGATGACGAGCACCTTCACAAGTTCTTCTCCCGATCTGCCGCGCCTGCTGCGGCGTGACTTTCACCGATTGTAAACGAGCAGGCGTAAGGCGCGCAGCCGCGGCACGCCCGGCTAAAATGGAGGAAAGCACGGGGCGATGCTTATCCGCAGCTATCAGGTGGTGGTCGTGGGGGCCGGGCACGCCGGCTGCGAGGCGGCGCACGCCTGTGCTCGCATGGGGCTGAAGACCGCGCTGATCAGCATGAACCTGGACCTGATCGCGCAGATGTCCTGCAACCCGGCGGTGGGAGGCATCGCCAAGGGGCACCTGGTGCGCGAGGTGGACGCACTGGGCGGCTTGATCGGTAAAGTTACCGATGCTGCAGGCATCCAGTTCCGCCTGCTGAACACCAGCCGGGGGCCTGCGGTGTGGTCCCCTCGAGCGCAATGCGACAAGAAGCGGTACCGCCAGATCATGCGGCGGACGCTCGAGGAGGAGCCGAACCTGCGCATCCTGCAAGCCGAGGTGGCGGAGTTATGGATCGAGGCCGGAGAGCGGCGGCGTGTCCGCGGCGTCCGCTTGCGCGACGGGCGCACGCTGGAGGCCGAGGCCGTGATCATGGCCACGGGCACTTTCTTGAACGGGCTGGCCCACGTGGGCGAAACCACTTATACCTGCGGGCGCAACGGGGAGCCGCCCTCCGAGTTACTGGCCAACCAGCTTCGCAATCTGGGACTGCGCTGGATCCGCCTGAAGACCGGCACGCCGCCCCGCCTGGACGGCCGCACCATTGACTGGTCCCGATTCCAGCCTCAGTACGGCGACCCGGAACCGACGCCCTTCTCCTTCCTTACCGAGCGCATCACGCAGCCGCAAACGCCCTGCTACATCGCTTACACGAATCAGGAAACGCGCCGCATCGTTCTCGAGAACCTCTCGCGCTCGCCGCTCTACAGCGGGCGCATTCGCGGCATCGGGCCGCGCTACTGCCCCTCCTTCGAAGACAAAGTGGTCAAGTTCCCGGACAAAGAACGACACCAGATCTTTCTGGAGCCGGAGGGACTGGATACGTACGAAATCTACGTGAACGGCATGTCGAGCAGCATGCCGATTGACGTGCAGCAGGCCATGGTGGCTTCGATTCCGGGACTGGAGCGCGCGGAGATGATCCGCCCGGGCTACGCCATCGAGTACGACGCCGTGGATCCGCGCGAGCTCTGGCACAGTCTGGAAGTCAAGAACATCGAGGGCCTGTTCCTGGCGGGTCAGATCAACGGCACTTCGGGTTATGAGGAAGCCGCCTGCCAGGGGATCATGGCGGGCATCAACGCCGCGCGGCGCATCGGCGGGCAGGATCCCATCACGCTGTCGCGAACCGAAGCTTACACCGGCATCCTGATTGACGATCTGGTCACGAAAGGCGTGGATGAGCCGTACCGCATGTTCACGTCGCGCGCCGAGTTCCGCTTGCACCTGCGCATTGACAACGCGGATGAGAGGCTCACGCCCATCGGCAGGCAGGTCGGGCTGGTGTGCGAGGAGCGCTGGCGCCTTTACCAGAAGAAACAGCGGCAGCGGGCCCTGCTGCGGGAACTGTTGGAACAGACGCGGCTGGATCCCGAGCGATTCCCCGGCTTGCCGGGCTTGAACGGGGAACGCCCGCCGGTCGTTCAGTGGCTGCGTCGCCCCGAGGCCGGCATTCATGCGCTGGCCGACTGGATTCGGGCGAGCCTGGGCGAAGAACCGGCGCGCGGCCTGCTGACGACGCTGGAGACCGAGATCAAATATGCGGGTTACATCGCGCAGCAAGAACGCCAGCTCGAGCGCCTGCGGCAGGCGGAAACGCGGAGAATCCCGGAAGATTTTCGATTTCGCGGCGTGCCCGGCCTCTCGCGGGAGATCTGGGAGAAGCTCGAGCGCGTGCGGCCTCGCACTCTCGGCCAGGCGGCGCGCATTCCCGGCGTGACGCCGGCCGCCATTTCCGTCCTCGATATTTACCTGACGCTGGGAAAGCGACCGGACCTGGAGGCGCAGGCCGAGGAATGAGGCGCCACGGCGGCCGCCGCGCTCATCGAATCACGCCTTCCAGCGGACTGCTCGCACTGGCGTAAAGTTTCTTGGGAATGCGTCCAGCCAAGAAAGCCAGCCGGCCGGCTTCGATGGCGTGCCGCATCGCCCGGGCCATCATGACGGGGTCCTGAGCGCAGGCGATCGCGGTGTTCAGCAGCACGCCGTCATAGCCCAGCTCCATGGCGATGGTGACATCGGAAGCGGTGCCCACGCCTGCATCCACGATCAGCGGCACTTCCGTAATCATCTCGCGCAGGATGCGAAGGTTCGCCCAGTTCTGAATGCCCAAGCCCGATCCGATGGGAGCGGCCAGCGGCATGACGGCCGCGGCCCCGGCATCAATGAGTCGCCGCGCGTTCACCAGGTCGTCGTTGGTGTAAGGCAACACCACGAAACCTTCCTTCACCAGGACGCGCGTGGCTTCGAGCAGACCCGCGTTGTCCGGGAAGAGCGTCTTCTCGTCGCCGATGACCTCGAGTTTGATCCAGTTCGATAGACCCGCTTCGCGCGCCAGCCGCGCCGTGCGAATGGCTTCCTCAGCGGTGTAGCATCCCGCGGTGTTGGGCAGAATGAAGTATTTGGAGCGATCTATGTAATCAAGCAAGGACTCGCCGCTGGTGTCCGCTAAATTGACCCGCCGGACGGCTACGGTCACCATTTCGGTTCCGGAAGCCTCGTGGCAGCGGGCCATTTCCTGGAAACTGCGGTACTTTCCAGTGCCGACAATCAGGCGCGAGCGGAACTCGCGCCCCGCAATCTTTAGCGTGTCCTCCATAAAGTTCATTGTAGCGCCCTCCTCGCCCGCGCCCGACGTGTAGAGCTCTTCCTGGCGATGTCACGGCGTCCTCGCGGATGTGCGAGTGCTTGCGCAGTGCCAAGACGGGTGCGGCTTTCGCGGCGCCTCAGAAGCGATACGCCCACATCACATAGGGGTAACGAAAACCGCCCCTGGCGGTGGACTGCTTCCAATACGGACCCGGGAAAAAGTGCGCGGAACCGAAGCCCGATTGGACGCGCTCGGAGAATTGCCAGTCCGCCTGAAAGTCGAGTTCCCAACCCAGACGACGACTCGTGGCCTGGGGATTCCACACCAAGGGTGCGCCGGCTTCGGTGTAAAGGGCTTCGCGGCGATCGGCCGGCCAAAGGCCGCAGAGCACTGAAGGCCGGCTCTTCAGTTCGGCCGGCAAGCGTCCGGCTTCCAAGCAGTAAGACAGCGACCCATCGGATCGAGGGAACTCTCGGGTTTGTGGGCGCATCTCAACATAGTGTGGGGGCTCGAACCGGTGAATTGCCCCGGAATCTAAGGTGATTGCGGATTGAATCTCAGAGCTTCGCGGCCGATGAGAGATCGGGAGGTCCCACCGATGAAGCGCCGCGGCGCCTGGGGGTTGGCGCTCGCTGCCACCGGTCTACTCAGCCTGGCGGCTCTCGGCTTGTTCGCCGTAGCGGTGGATGTGGCGCGGCTGTACGTGGTTCGAAGTGAAGTGCGCGCTTATGCCCAAGCCGTGGCGGCCGCAGCCGTGCAGGAATTGGATGGGACGCTGTCGGGCATTGATCGCGCACGCCGAGCCGTGGCCGACGGCGCGAAACGTTGGAATCTGACGGCGGCCTGGTTGGGCGAACCCGAGACGGAATTCGCAGCTTCACCGAGCGGTCCCTGGCGAGCGAAGCCTGATGCCGCTTCCGCCTATCGCTTCGTGCGCATCAGGGCATCGGCCACCGTGCCCTTGTTGTTCCTCCCATCCATGGGGCAAGCGGCCGTCCGCACGGTCCGGGCGGACGCCGTGGCAGGGTGTGAGTCCTGGCAGGGCAATCCCGGGCCCACGTCGTCGAAGCCGTTAGCCCGTCATCGTATGCCTGAGTAATTCGGCCCGCACGCCTGGGAACGTGGCTCCCCATGCGGCGGCTCCTTCATCCGTTGATACGTCGGGAGAAGGAAGCCGCGAAACCGACGCCCCTGCCAGCCGCCTTCAGCGATCTCAGCTTGCGCCATTCCGCGGGCGCCGAACCCCGAGCACGCGAAACGCCAGCTTTTGATACAGACGCCTGCGAGTGTGAGTGACAAAGAGCCATTCCAGCAGGCGCGCCGAGTGAATCGCCGCGCCGGGTAACGGCGCCGACACCAGATGGGCCAGCGTCTGTTGCGGCTGCTCCCGGAGGCTGTCCAGCAGGGCCACCTGATGCACGCAGGAAACGGTGCAATAAGGGGCGCAAGGTTTGACGGTCTGAAACTCCCGCTCGAGATGCTCGCGGGTGTATTGTTCCAGAGGCACGCCAGGGCGCCCTCGTTGCTGGGAGCACCAATGCACGAGTCCATGCTCGCAGACGTAAAGATAGCGGCATCCCGCCGGACAATGCCAGTGGTTGGGCTGTCCGCTGAGAAGGTTGATCTGGAAGCGATCGTAGTGGGCGAAGGTATAGAGCGATTTACCCAGGCGCAGGATCTCTTCGTAGGCTTCTCGCTCGCGTCGGCTCAGGGGCAGCGCGCGGCCCCCGGCCTCATGTAAAAGCCCGACTGTAGCGATAAAGCCCAGGCTCCGCACCCGGTGCGCAATCGCCAGGACGTCATCCGGATTCGTGATTCCCCCGCCGAGCACAGAGTTGACGGTCACGGCGAATTCCGCGTGGTCGGATAGCCAGCGAAGCTTCGGCTCCAACACCTTCAGACTTTTCCGGGACGCGGCATTGGGCGCGAGGTTATCTATGCTGAGCTGGAGGTAGTCCAGTCCGGCGCGATTCAGCCGGCGGATGCGCTCCGGGGTTAGCAGATAGCCGTTCGTAATGACGCCGCACAGCATGCCGCGGGCGCGGATGCGTCGGATGACGGCCTCCAGATCAGGGTGGAGCAGCGGTTCGCCGCCGCTCAAAGTTACGGCCATGGCGCCGAGATCGGCCAACAAGTCCACCCGGCGAAATAGTTCTGCGGTGGACACCGGCGCGGAGTGATCGTCATACTCGTTGCAGTAAGCACAGGAGAGGTTGCAGCGGCGAGTCGGGATGAGATGAACCAGCACCGGACGCCGCGGCCAAACCATGGCCCGCGCGAACATACGGGCCTCCCGCCAACGGCGTGTTCCGGCCCGCAGCCGGCGGCGCAGCAGGACAACCCAGGACCTCGCCATCGCGCGTCGCGGACTTGGGCCTCTCGCGCATCAATCGCAGCCCGCCGCCCGACCTCCCACGAGAACTTTCCTACGATCATTATGCGTCCGAAGACCGCTCGAGGCGCGCAAGCCAGGCGAGCATTTCCTCCGGCAACGGCGCCTCAACCGTCATGGGCCTCGCAGTCCCGGGATGGGTGAAGCGGATCCGATAGGCGTGGAGCAAATAGCGCTCCAGCGGCGGAAAACCTTCAATCTGGCGCGGAGCGCCATACAGGCGGTCGCCTACCACGGGATGGCCGATAGCCGCCAGATGCGTGCGAATTTGGTGCGTGCGTCCGGTATGCAGGTGAATCTCGAGGTAGGTGAAAGCGCCGAAGCGCCGGAGCACGCGGTACTCGGTGAGCGCAGTCCTTCCCCGGCCCAACCGCGCGCTCATGCGCACGCGCCGCACAGGGTCTCGCGCGATGGGCGAATCAATTACGCCATGATCTGTTTTGACCTTGCCGTGGACCAGCGCGAGGTACGTCTTTTCGATCCGCCGCGCAGCGAATTGAGCGGCCAAGTGCCGGTGGGCGGCGTCGTGACGCGCCACCAGGAGGACGCCGCTGGTGTAGCGGTCCAGGCGGTGAACGATGCCCGGGCGTTCCTCGCCTCCGACCTCGGAGAGCTTGCCGTAGCGATGCAGGAGCGCGTTAACCAGGGTGCCGGAGCGTCGGCCCGCCCCGGCGTGCACGATCATGCCGGCGGGCTTGTTCACCGCCACGAGGTCTTCATCCTCGTAGAGCACCTCGATGGGGATGGGTTCGGGCGCGGCCTTCAGCGGCGGCGGCGCGGCGGGTTGGACGACGATCCGTTCGCCACCCTTCAAGCGATAGGAAGGACGCGCGGGCGCGCCGTTGACCTGCACACGACCCAGGCGGATCCATTCCTGGATGCGCGCCCGACTGTGTTCGGGCAGCCGCGCGTGTAAGAAACGATCCAAACGCACGCCGGCCTCTGTGGGCGGCGCTTGCAAGGTCAAATTGGATCCGATGACCTGCACGTTTTAAAATAGCCCCAGCCGGAGCCGGCCGGTGGGTCATGGCTGCCGGACCGGCGACGATATTGAGGATAGCGAAAATGAAACGCATCGTTATCGGCACCCTGGCGGTGGTAGGAGCCGTCACCGTAGCGGCCGTAATTTTCGCGGCCGTGGTCGGGCTGACCCTACGCTTCACGCGTGCAGGCGTCCCTTCGAAGACCATCCTCGAGGCGAACCTGGAAACCGCGCTGGTGGAATATGTCCCCGATGATCCCGTCGCCAAAGCTCTGTTCGGCGAACGGCCTTCCCTGCGCGATGTGGTAGACGCGCTCGAGCGAGCCCGCAACGATGACCGCGTGGCCGGCCTCATCGCCCGGCTGGGCGCGGCGCCGCTCGGCATGGCCCAAGTGCAGGAGCTGCGCGAGGCAGTGGCCAGATTCCGCGCGCGCAAGAAGTTCGCCGTGGCCTATGCCGAGACCTTCGGCGAATTCGGTCCCGGGGGCAACGCCTATTATCTGGCGACGGCGTTCGATGAAATCTGGATGCAACCTTCCGGGGACATCGGACTGACCGGCGTTTTGGCGGAGAGCATGTTCCTGCGCGGGACGCTGGATAAGCTGGGCATCGTGCCGCGCATGGACCATCGCTACGAGTACAAGAACGCCATGAATACCTTCACCGAGAAGAAATTCACGCCCGCGCACCGCGAAGCCATGAAGCGCCTGGTGGAAAGCTGGGCCGGCCAGCAGGTGCGCGGCATCGCGGAAGGTCGCAAGATGAGCGAGGATCAAGTGCGCGCCATCATCAACCGCGGCCCGCTGCTAGGGGCGGAAGCCTTAGAAGCTAAGCTGGTGGACGGCCTGGCGTATCGGCAGGAAGTCTACGACAAGGTGAAAGAACGCGCGGGCAAGGGAGCGAAGTTCCTTTCTCCCGGGAAGTACCTGCAACGCGCCGGACGGCCCCACACCAAGGGTAAGACCGTGGCGCTGATCTACGGCGTCGGCGGCGTCCAGCGGGGCAAGAGCGGTTTCGATCCGGTATTCGGCGAAGTGGCTATGGGATCGGAAACCGTAGCGAGCGCCTTTCGCGCCGCCGTGCGCGACAAAGAGGTCAAAGCCATCCTGTTCCGTATAGACAGCCCGGGCGGATCCTATGTGGCCTCCGACACCATCTGGCAGGAGACCGTGCGGGCGCGAAAAGCCGGCAAACCGGTGATCGCTTCGATGGGCGATCTGGCGGGCTCCGGCGGCTACTTCGTGGCCATGGCGGCCGACAAAATCGTAGCTCAGCCCGGCACGATCACCGGTTCGATCGGCGTGCTGGGCGGCAAGATGCTGACCACCGGGTTCTGGCAAAAGTTGGGAATCACCTGGGATGAGGTGCACGAAGGAGCCAACGCCACCTTCTGGTCGGGCACTTCCGACTACACACCTGCGCAGTGGGCGCGCTTTCAGGCCTGGCTGGATCGCATCTACGACGACTTCACCAGCAAAGTGGCCGAAGGGCGGCGGCTCCCCAAACAGCGCGTGCTGGAGATCGCCAGGGGCCGCATCTGGACGGGCGAAGACGCCAAGAGCCTTGGGCTGGTGGACGAACTGGGCGGCTTCGAAACCGCCTTGCGGTTGGCCAAGCAGGCGGCCGGCATTCCGGAGCAAGAAGATGTGCGGCTGAAGCTGTTTCCGCCCAGGAAAAGCCCGATCGAGATCCTCATGGAACGGTTGACCGGCAAGGAGCCGGAATCCGACGAGCAACAGGCTACCCTCCGCTCTCTGAGGCGCTTCGTGGAGGTCATCCAGCCGACCGCGCGCCGCATCCGCTCGCTGGCCGGACCGCGCGGCGTGCTCAGCATGCCCCTTCCATGAACCGAGGCGAGATCATGCAAAGACTGATCCGCTCCGCAATCGTGCCGGTGGCCGGCCTGGGCACGCGCCTGCTTCCTGCCACCAAGTCCCAGCCCAAAGAGATGCTGCCCGTGGCGCGGAAGCCTATCGTGCAATATGTCGCCGAGGAACTGGTGGCCAACGGTATCGAGCAAATTTTGTTCGTCACCGGCCGCGGCAAAACTTCGATCGAAAATCACTTCGACTACGACCCGGAGCTGGCGCGCCTGCTGAGCGCGGCCAACAAACACGACCTGATCGAGCAGCTCAACGCCATCGAGCTGAGAGCCAAGTTTTTCTATACCCGGCAGCGCATGCAGCGCGGCTTGGGCGATGCCGTGCTGTGCGGCGAAAACTTCGCGGGCGAGGAGCCATTCGTCGTGGCGTTGGGCGATTCGATCATCGGTTTGAACGCCGCCTCCCGAGCCGTCTCCCAGATGGCGGAATTGTTTCATGCGCGCCGCGCCAGTTGCGTGCTGGCCGTGGAGGAGGTCCCGCGCGAGGAAACCGCGCATTATGGCGTCATCGAGCCGGCCGAAGCCGAGGGCGACATCTTCCGCGTGGCGAACCTGGTCGAGAAGCCGCAGCCCGAGCGCGCGCCCAGCAATCTCGCCATCGCGGGACGCTACGTCTTCTCCCCCTTGATCTTCGACATGATCCGCCGCGTGCAGCCGGACGCGCGCGGGGAGATTCAGCTTACCGACGCCATCCAGTTGATGTGTGAAGAGGGGCGGCGGGTGCTGGCTTTGAAACTGCCGGCCGGCGAACGTCGTTACGACATCGGCAACTTCGCCAGCTACTTCGAGACCTTTGTCGAGTTCGCCCTGGCCGATCCGGTTTATGGACCGGGCTTGCGGAGCGCGCTGGAACGGCTCCTGAACCGCGCCGCGGTTAGCGAATGAAATCGCGTGGCGTGTGGGTGGCGCTGGGTTTAGTGCTGGCCGCAGCGCGCTTCTGCCACGTGGGGATTCTCTGGCCCGAGGAAACGCTTCCGTTAGCCGCCGCCGTTCAGATGTGGGAAGGGCGCGTCCTCTATCGGGAAGTCTGGTTCGATAAGCCTCCGCTGCTACCTGCCGCCTATTTGCTCTGGGGCGCGCAACCCGGCTGGCCCTTGCGGCTCGCCGGGGCGCTCTACGTCCTAGCCGCCTGCCTGCTGATGTGGCGGCTCGGCCGGCGCCTCTGGGGCGAACGAGAAGGCCGCTGGGCGGCATTGTTGCTCGCTTTCTTTCTCACTTTCTGGATCCCGGCCGCGGTGCTGCCGTTAGCCTCGGACCTGCTGATGCTGGCGCCGCATGTGGCTGCCGTCTGCCTGGCGCTCGAAGGTCGCTCTCTGGCGGCGGGCATGGCGGCGGGCGTGGCCTTCCAGATCAACCCCAAAGGACTGCTGGCGTTGGCGGCCTGCCTGCTATTCGCACCCCGCGCCTGGCGCCGTGCGACGGCCGGGTTTTTGCTGCCTAACCTCGCCGTAGCAGGCTGGCTGATTTCACGCGGCGCTCTTCCGGATTATTACCAGCAAGTATGGCAGTTAGGCGCCACTTACGCGAGAGATACCTTCCTGAGTAACCCCCTTCGAGAAGGAGTGGTGCGCACGGCGAACTGGGCGGGTTTTCATGTTGCGCTGCTGGCCGGAGCCCTGTGGTTCTGGCGCTCGAAAGAGCAACCGCACCGCGGGCCTCTGGCGCTCTGGACGCTTCTGGCGTTCGCGGGAATCCTCCTGGGCTGGCGCTTTTTCCCGCGCTATTACTTCCTCGTGCTTGCTCCGCTCACGCTCGCAGCGGCGCGCGGCTTCCGGTTGATGGGCCGGTGGCGCAGCGTGGCGTTCGTGCTGCTGCTGATTCCGCTGGTTCGTTTCGGCCCACGCTATGTAACTCTGGCGGCGGACGTAGCAACCGGGCGCCCGCATGTCTGGCGCGATTTAGCCATGGATCAGGATAGTCGCGCCGCGGCGCGCATCTTGCTGGAGCGCGCGCAGGTCGGCGAAACGCTCTTCGTCTGGGGTTATCGGCCGGAGCTCTACATTTACACGCGGCTGGCGCCAGCCACGCGGTTCCTGGAATCCCAGTCGTTGACGGGCGTCTTTGCCGATCGCCACTTGTTTCAATCGCATGTTTCCGACGACAGGCTGGCTCGCGCCGGACGCCTCGAACTGCTGCGCGCACGCCCCGTGTGGTTAGTGGATGGACTGAGTCTGCTGAATCCTCGACTGGCTATGGAAAATTATCCTGAATTACGACCCTGGCTGGCCGACTACGAATTCCTCGGCCGCACGCGCATGACATTGATCTATCGAAGAAAAGAACTTACTTCCCGCGCCAGTGCGGCGGACGCTTTTCCAGGAACGCCGTAATGCCTTCCTGGGCGTCTTCAGTCATCGCGCTGGAAACCATCGTCATGCAAGTTTGCCCGTAGGCCTGCGACTCGGGGAGGTCCAATTGCTCGTAAAACGCGCGCTTGCCCACCCGGATGACCAGAGGACTGGCTTCCGCGATGCGCAAGGCCAGCCCCCGCGTCTGGTTGCGTAACTCAGCCGCAGGTACGACGCAGTTAATCAGACCCCAGGCCTCGGCGGTGCGCGCGTCAATGGCTTCCCCGGTCACCAGCATCTGGAAGGCGCGTTTGCGTCCGACGGCGCGCACCAGCGGCACCATAGGCGTCGAACAGAACAATCCGATGCGCACGCCGGGAGTCGCGAAGCATGCGTTTTCGGAAGCGACCGCCAGGTCGCAGGCGGCCACTAACTGGCAACCGGCGGCCGTGGCCACACCCTGGACTTCAGCGATAACCGGCTGAGGAATCGCGCGGATGGTCTCCATCAGTCGGGTGCAGCGCTCGAAGATGCGACGGTAATCCGCAGGCTGGCGCCCGACCAATTCCGACAGATCATGGCCTGCGCAAAACGCCGGTCCCGCAGCGGCCAGAATCACGGCGCGAACGTCGGACCGCTCGCCGGTCGCCGTCAGCGCCTGGATCAGCTCTTCGATCAGTTCGAGCGAAAGGGCGTTACGGCGTTCCGGGCGGTTCAATGTGAGAATGGCGATCGGCGCCTCGATCTCGTAGATCAGTCCGCGATACGTCATGGGCGGTCCTCTGGGTCCTTTTCAGAATAACCTCGCGGCGGGCCGTGATAGCATAGCCGGTCATGGACGCTGCGGCCCGCTCACGCTATTTTCCGCCCTGGGAGCGAGGCGAACTCCCCGAGGCTCCGGTCTTGCACTGGCGGCGGTGGACCACACTCATCGGGCCCGGGCTGATGATGGCCGGGGCCAACATCGGCGGCGGCGAGTGGCTCTTCGGACCGGTAGTGACCGCACAGTACGGAGGGCGCGTCATGTGGCTGGCCACGCTGGCCGTCGCCATGCAAATCTTTTACAACCTGGCCGTTATGCGCTACGCCCTTTACTGCGGCGAGCCGATCTTTGTGGGCTTCTTTCGCACGCGCCCGGGCCCGCGTTTCTGGATCCCCTTTTACATCCTGGCCGACCTTGGCGGCCTTTGGCCCTATCTGGCTTCGAACGCGGCTGTTCCGCTGGCCACGGCCATGCTCGGACGGTTACCGACAGCGGCGGATGACCGGTTAACACGCACCTTGAGTTACGTGATTTTTCTTTCCTGTTTTGTTCCGCTCATTTTCGGAGGGAAGATTTATAACGCGCTCGAGAAGGTCATGGTGGCGAAGCTGGTCCTGGTGCTCGGATATCTGGGATTCGTGGCCGTATTTCTGGTAAGTGCGAGCACGTGGTGGGAAATCGGTTCCGGCCTGTTTCGCTTTGGGGCGCTGCCGGAAGGCGCCTTCGATTGGTCGGTTTTGGCGGCCTTCGCCGCAGTAGCTGGGGCCGGCGGGCTCACCAACAGTTACTTTTCCAATTACGCGCGAGATAAGGGATGGGGCATGGGAGCCAGGGTGGGCGCTTTGCCCAGCGCCATCGGTGGTCGCACCGTCGCCCTTTCCCACACCGGACAGATCTTCGATTTGACTCCGGAATCACTGCGTCGCTGGCGCGGCTGGCTGCGGCACATCGCCCGCGATCAACTCGCGCTCTGGGGACCGGGCTGCGTGTTGGGCATGGCGCTGCCCGCCATGTTCTCTTACGAATTCATCCGGGGCGCCACCGTGCAGGGACACGCCGCCGCCGCTATGACCGCGGAGAGCATCGCGTCGCGCCACGGCATGGTCTTCTGGCACCTCACTCTGCTGTGCGGCTTGATCATCATGGCCCCCACCCAGGTCAGCCAGATAGACGGCATGTGCCGTCGCTGGACCGATGTCATCTGGACCGGCGTTCGAAGCCTGCACCGGCTCGAGGGGAACAAAGTCAAATATGTGTACTACTCGATTCTGGTGATTTATGGGATTTGGGGCCTTGTTGCGCTACGGTTGACGCCCAATCCGCTGATCTTAGCCATCGCCAGCGGCGTGATGATGAACTTCGCTTTGGCGGTTTCGGCCCTGCACACGCTCTATGTCCATCACGTCCTGCTGCCGCCGGAACTGCGACCCGGGTGGGCGATGCGGCTGGGCCTGGCGGCCTGCGCCCTCTTTTACGCGGGCATCTCGGCCATCGCCTTCCGCCAGCAGTGGCCCAGGGTGGCGGCCTGGCTCGGTTTCTAGCAGCCGCCCTACCGCAGCTCCTTCCAGTTGGGCAACGAATAATTGGCGCGGTAATTCGATTCGTTGTGGTGTGGATTGCGTAACGGCGCGTAGATCCGCTTCCCCGTGAAGGGCCGATCCTGCGTGTAAATCCAGACTCTCCGGCTGTCCCAGACTACGATTTCGTCTCGCGGATCCCCGGTCAGATCGAGCACGTTGAAAGCCAGTTCGGGGTGACCGTCGTCGGGGAACATGACCACTCGCCGCAGGTGGCCGTCAATCATTCCACCCTCTTTCGGATTGGCGGAGAGCATGGCGAACTCCTGCCCGTCTCCCCGCCAGTTGACGGGTAAGATCGGGCTGCCTGTGTGGATCGGCTCGCCCTGGATGAGAATGTTTCCCTCGTGGTCGAACAGGGTTACGATGCCCGGGTTGCGCCAGAAGTTGATGGTCATCAGTTGCAGGCCGGGCAGGTCGGGGCGATATTTGGCGATGCTGGGGCTCTGAGTGTGGCCTACCCGGCTGCGCTTGAGAATTTCCCCCTTGAGATTCAGCATCAAGAAGCCCTCGTCGCTGGCGAACCAGTAAATTCGAGGTTCCGCCGTGGGTTCGGGACCAAAGTTGCCCGCGATCACTCCGTCGGCGTGGTCGGCTAACTCGTCTCGGCTCCACAGGATCCGCCCGTCGTCCTCGTAAAGGGAATAACCCATCAGCATTTCTTCGCGCCCGTCGCCGTCTAAATCGGCGGTATAGGGAAAGTGGCCGGTGTTGGTTTGCCCTTTCCAGAGTAACTTCAAGTGCTCATCGAAGACCCAGAAGTTCCGATAGCGATCCTTGACCACAAGTTCGCGCTGCGCCTTACGCCCGGAAAAATCGGCGAAGTAAATCGAATCGCCCACCTCCATCTCATAAGGACGGACCTTGTTGTCTCTGGGAGCTTCCGGCATCCAGACCCACCGCTTCACCTTACCGGTAGCCCCGTCCAGGATCTGGATCTTGAAATCCTTGACCAGAACGACTTCGTTGCGTCCGTCACCGTCGAGGTCATGGATCTGGAAGGGCGTATCGTGCGCCAGGACGTCGTTGTAAGGCTCCGGTCGGCCGATTTGCCAGAGCACCTTGCCGTCCAGGTTGACGGCGGTCAGGCAACTGATCTGCGCGAAGGAATTGTCCTGCACCTTGCGGATGTTCTGGGCGATGAGCATGTCGAGGCGTCCGTCACCATCCAGGTCTCCGAACCTGACGTTGCGGCCGGCGCCGAAACCGGGGGTCTCGAATTTCTTCCAGAGTTTGGGCCTGGGGTTTTCGGCGCGCAGGCGAGCGAGGTCCTGCTCCCGCTCCGCCACACGCTGCTTGATCAGCCGGGCGGTCTCTTCGCTCACGCTGACGCGCACGTCGGTGAATCGCGCCGGAATGTTGGCCGTGATGCCGATGCGGCCTTTCAAGATCTCGCTGTCGGAGGCCTCGATCAGCAACTTGCCGTCTACGTAGGCGCGAATGCGCGGGCCCTGGTTTTCCACTTTGAGCGTGTAATAGCGCAGGGTGTCATAGCGAAACTCGGCGGCGCCCAGCTCTTTCCACTCCGCAATGCGGAACTGTCGCTCCAGCGGCAAGCGCAGGCGAAGCACGGCGCGGTTACCGCCCGTCAGGGCGAAAAGGTAATAGTGGCGGTTGGTCCGGTAACGGAAAACAATGCCCGCCATTTCGGCCAGGGACAGCGGCCGGACCTTGACTTCCATCGTGTAATCGGTCCATTCCGGGTCGCCGGTCACCAGCGTGGGGTTCATGATGCGGCGCCAGGCATTGATCTCATGCTGCTCGATGTAAGTCTTCCCGTCCTCGTCTCCGCCGGCCCAGGAGTCCGTGTGACAGATAGCGTTCTCCCAGGGATCCAGCGGAACGCCGCGATGCGGCAGGTAGTGGTACTCCTGAATGGCGTTGGTCAACTGCTTGATCGGCTCGGAGAGAACGCGCGGAGGAACACGTCGAAAGTCGTCGCGGAGCAAATCCACAGCTAAACTTGCTGCGGGGAGCAAGTAAACCAGCCAGCGTAGAGTCATGATCTTACGTTTTACACCACTCGGGTCGGCGACGGTGGGAGGCACGCAGGCGCCGGCAGCGAGCATCGCATGTCAGTGCGCGGATCAGCAAGGGGGCGAGCAATCCGCACAGGGCCAGACCGATACGCGCGGGAAGAGAACCGACCTCAGGGGCCGTGAGTGAGGGCGCGCCCCGGCCGCTAGCCGGGGCGCGCGAAAGGCAGATGCTCAGGGAGGGCGATCAGAGGCCTTTGCGGGCCATGAACTTGATCAGGTCAATGACGCGCAGCGAGTAACCCCACTCGTTGTCGTACCAGGCCAGCACTTTGACCAGATTCCCGCCCATAACTTTGGTCAGAGCAGCGTCCACGATCGAGCTGTTGGGGTTGCGCATCAGGTCAGTTGAGACGACGGGGTCCTCGGTGTAGGCCAGAATCCCCTTCAGTGGACCTTCGGCCGCCTCCTTGAGCGCAGCATTGACCTCTTCGGCGGTGGTGTCGCGTGAGACCTGGGCCACCAGATCCACAACCGAGACGTTGGGGGTCGGCACGCGAATCGCCAGCCCGTCCAGCTTACCCTTGAGTTCCGGGATCACCAGGCCGATGGCCTTCGCCGCGCCGGTGGTGGTGGGGATCATGTTGATGGCGGCCGCGCGGGCCCGGCGCAGATCCTTGTGCGGGAAATCCAGCACGTTCTGGTCGTTGGTGTAGGAGTGAATCGTGGTCATGGTGCCTTTGAGAATCCCGAACTTCTCGTGCACCACTTTGACCACCGGCGCCAGGCAGTTGGTGGTGCAAGAAGCGTTGGACACCACGTGATGATTGGCCGGGTCGTACATCCCCTCGTTGACGCCCAGCACGATGGTCACGTCCTCGTTCTTAGCGGGCGCCGTGATGACAACCTTCTTGACGGGCCCGCGCAAGTGCTTCTTGGCTTGTGTAGCGTCAGTAAACTTCCCGGTGGACTCGATGACGATTTGCACTCCCAGGGATTCCCAGGGCAGCTCGGCAGGATCTTTGATGGCGAAGACGCGGATCGCCTTTCCGTCCACGACGATCGAATCACCCTCGGCCTTTACGGTGGCCTCCAGAGGGCCAAGCACCGAGTCATACTTCAGCAGGTGAGCGAGCGTCTTGGTGTCGGTCAGGTCGTTGGCGGCCACCCACTCGATTTCAGGGTCGCGGAGGCCCGCCCGCAGGATATTGCGGCCGATGCGGCCGAATCCGTTGATTGCGACTTTCACAGGCATGCGTATCTTCTCCTTGGATTGCGGTTCTAGCCAGAAATTCGATCTCCGTGCGGCCACGCGCGGCGGTCGGCGCCGCCCCGCCGCCTCGGATGCGATGCGCGCTACTAAGCCTTCATGATAGCAGAGGGCGCTGGACCCTCAGGCTGAAGGCCATCTACGCGCCGCAGTGGTCCAGCAAGGGGCGCCGGGGGGCAGCGCTGGAGTGACATGGGGACTTGGTTGCGAGAGCGGCTATTCGCTTTGCGGCAAGCTTTCCGATCGCGACGCTTCCCCGCGGCAGGCAGCCAACGCCCTCTGGTATGCGGTGCGCAGTTGGGCCCGGGTTTGCTCGCTCAGCGGCCTCGGACGTTCCTCCAGTTGAAGCTCGCGGCAGATGGCGATCGTCTTCTTCAGGCTCTCCAGGAACTCCACGCAGGGCGGGCAGTCTTTGAGGTGCGCCGCAATCTGCTCGCAGGCATCCGCCGGCAGCTCGGCGTCCAGATACTCGGAAAGCATGGCGAAAATCCGCCGGCATTCGCCGAGGGAATTGTGGTGCTCGCCTTCCATGAGATCCTTCCTCATGAGGGTGCGCCGCCCTTTTGGCGGGATCGCAGATACCAGTCCAGTTTCTGCCGCACCGCCAACCGCGCGCGATGCAGCCGCGTCTTGATCACTTCCTCGCTGACATCCAGGACCTCGGCCGCCTCGGAGGTGCTGAGTTCCTCGATATCTCGCAGCAACAAGACGGTCTTGTAAATCTCGGGCAGTTCCTCGATGGCCTGCCGCACGACGCGCTGGAGCTCGGCCCGCAGCGCTTGGTTTTCCGGCAAGTTGGTCCAGTCAGCGATCTCCAGTTTGCGGTGGCCGCCGTTGTCGCCGGGTTGAGGCATCAGCTCGTCGAGCGACAACTCCTGCGCCGGCGCAAAGACGCTCCTGCGCCGCTTCATCAGGCAGGCGTTCCGCGCGATGCGGAAAACCCAGGGGCGGATGCGCTCGGGCTCACGGAGCTGGTCTAGCTTCTCGAAGACTTTGAAGAGGGCGTCCTGAGCCACCTCTTCGGCATCCTCGTGGTGGCCGCAAACCAGCAGGCTGTATTGAAAAACCTTCGAGCGGAAAGCTTCGACAAATCGTTCGAAAGCCTCCGGCTCGCCTGCGATCAGCCTGCGCGCCAGCTCGATTTCCTGCTCTTTCGGGTTCGTCGCCTCCAAGGCCGCCTTTCCGCTGTCATTGTAGCGAAAGCACGGCGAAGGCATCTGCTCATTAAGATGCGGGGACCGGCAGCAGGGTGACGGAAGCAGGGGCTGTTACCGAGCCGGAGGATTTGCATCTCATTGCTGGGAAGACTGACCGAGTGATTCCATGTGGAAGGTAGCGGCGATTTTTCTTGTGACGGGATGGCTGGAGGCGCAGGACTCCCTGTCTTTGAAAGAAGCGGTCCAATTGGCTTTGAGAAGGCATCCGGCGTCGGAGGCCGCCCGCAGCGGCGTTCGGGCGGCGGAAGCGCGGATCCAGGCGGCGCGCGGCGGCTACCTGCCGAAGCTGAACTATGCGGAATCCTGGCAAAGAACAAACAACCCCGTTTATGTTTTCACCGCCTTGCTGACGCAGGCGCAATTCACCGAGCGCAACTTCGCCATTCCGACATTGAACCGCCCGGATTTCCTGAACAACTTCCAGTCGCAGCTCAGCCTGGACCAGGCGGTCTACGACGGCGGTCGGACGCGGCTGGCCGTGCGCTCCGCTGAGTTGAACCGGAATCTGGCGGGCGAAGAGCAGCGCCGCACCGACCAGGAGATCATCGCGGGCGTGGTGCGAGCTTACTTCGGCGTCCTGCTGGCCGACCAGGCCCTGCAAGTGGCCCGCGAGGCGGTGCGTTCGGCGGAAGCGGATCTGGACCGGGCGCGCGCGATTCGGGCCGCCGGCATGTCCACCGACGCCGACGTGCTCTCGATCCAGGTGCATCTGGCGGCCATGAGGGAGCAGCAAATCCGGAGGGAGGCGGAGCTGGATGTGGCGCACGCAGCGCTGAACGAGGCCTTAGGCCTGCCTTTGGGGAAGCGTCACAAGCTCTCGACGCCGCTCACCGCAGCCGCCATCCCCGAGGCGCCGCTAGAGCAGTACGAGAAATCCGCCGTGGATCAGCGTCCGGAG
>FWWM01000406.1_pt1 | contig 143292 bp, 140 predicted proteins | sample 2228351 | NCBI WGS metagenome assembly FWWM01 (sample SAMEA103939774, study PRJEB20133) | metagenome
GTGGCCCAAGAGCCGGGCGGTGACGGTCTATCGGGCGGACGGGACGGCGCGCGAGCTGGGGCCGGAGGACGCGCTGGACGGTGAGGCCGTGTTGCCTGGGTTCCAGGTGCGGGTGCGCGAACTTTTCGCGATCGACGTGTGACGGATCGTCGATCGGTTCCGCTTGATGTCGCTGGCTCGTGGAGTGGTCGTGTGCGCATCGATGTCCCTATCTGCTAGCAACTCGTCGTCGGCGGTGGCGAGTGTCTGGTCCTGTGTGGTGATCTGTGGCGAGGGAGTCGGTCGCGGAAAGTCGAAAGTAGGGACTTCAGGGGTCAGCAACGTGGAGGAGTCGTGCGTAGGGTGATCGGGCCACTGTGGAGACGGAGAGCGAGGAACCCCGATGAGTGCGGTGCAGCAGCGAGAAGAGCTTTTGACTGCCGAGGCGCTCGCTGACCTGCCGGCCAAGCCGGGGGTGCGGTACGAGCTGCGCGAGGGGAAGCTGGTGGAGATGCCGGGAGCTGGGGGAATCCATGCCGCTCTCGTGGTGCGACTCGTGCTGCTGTTGCATCAGTTCGTGACCAGCCGGCGGATCGGGTTCGTCTTCGGTGACGGACTCGGGTATATCCTCCGTCGTGCTCCGGACACGGTGCGGATCCCGGACGTGTCGGTGGTGCGGCGGGAGCGGGTGCCGGCGGGAGGGGTACCGGAGGGGTACTGGCCGGGGGCGCCGGACCTGGCGGTGGAGATCGTGTCGCCGCATGACCGGGCGGAGGAGGTGCACGAGCGGGTGCGGGACTATCTGGGGGCGGGGACGGCGCTGGTGTGGGTGTTGTGGCCCAAGAGCCGGGCGGTGACGGTCTATCGGGCGGACGGGACGGCGCGCGAGCTGGGGCCGGAGGACGCGCTGGACGGCGAGGCCGTGTTGCCTGGGTTCCAGGTGCGGGTGAGCGAGCTCTTTACCCTGACGCAGTTCGAGGACGCCGCAACGTGACGACTACACGCGGGTCGTCACTCGTCGACGCGTCAGTTCAGGCTGGCCGCCGTGGCTCGGCTGGAGCGTCCTCTGGTGCCGGGGGCGTTGTCGCTGGCTCGTCGGGCGCCTGCGCTCGTCGCTCGGCGGGGACGAGGAGGAGCGGTGTCGCTACCTGCTCGAGGAGCCGTGCCGCCACGTTCCCGGCGAGCCAACCGGGCAGTCCAGCTCGCCCGCAGGTCGTCAGGAGCACGAGGTCAGCGGTGCTGGCCAGCTGAGCAAGTTCCGCGACGGTATCGCCCTGACGGACGACGATCGTCACGTCGAGCCCGGACGGTGCGCTCGTCGCCACCGCGCGCAGGTCTTCCTCCGCTTGCCGTTGCTCCAGCTCGAGTAGGGCTGCGGTGGCCGAAGGCAGAAAGACGGCCGGTGGACGCTCGACGAGGTTCAACTGCTCCAGCGTCGGCACCACCCGCGCCAAGACGATGCGAGCGCCGAGACAGTCGGCGAGGCGCCAGGCCAGCGGCACCACGCTGCGACTGGCGGGTGAAGGGCCGAGCGGGATGAGGAGGGTGCGCGGTGGTGCGGGAGCGCGACGCTCACGCTGGTCACGACGCCAGGCTGGGACGACGAGCGTCGGGCGTTCCGCTTGCTGCAGGACCTGCTGGGCGATGCGACCGAAGAGGAAGCCGCGGAGGCCGCCGCTGCCGTGCGTGGTCAGCGCGATGATGTCGGCTCCGAGTGCACGGGCCTGCCGAGCGATGCAGGCGGCGACCGGAGCGTGGTCTGCAGTAGCGAGCAGTGTGCGGCAAGAGAGGCCGGCAGTGCGGAGTTCTGCTGCCAGCGACTCGAGGTACCGTTCGGCAGCGTCGGCGGTGGCGAGGTGCGGCTCGCCGTGCACGGTCGGCGGGGGAGCTGGTTCGAGGACGTGGAACAGCACCAGTTCTCCACCGCAGCGCCGCGCGATACCAGAGACGGCCGGGAGGACTTCCTCAGCCAGGCGTGAGCCGTCGAGCGCGACCAGGAAACGCCGGAAGGGACCGGTGCTCATCCGCCACCGCCCGTCGCAGTCGTCCAGAGGAGGAACAGGTTCAGTGCGACGATGAGTGCGGCGAGGAGGCTCGCCACGCCCGTCGTCAGGCGGCGGTTGACCAGTGGGCCCATGAGCCCTGGGTCGGCGGTGAAGCGGATCAAGGGGATGAGCGCGAACGGGATACCGAAGCTCAGCACCACCTGACTGAGCACCAGCGTGCTGGTGGGGTCGAGGCCGAGCGCGATGACGACGAGCGCGGGCAGCATCGTGATGCCGCGGCGGAGCCAGACGGGGATGGTGCGGTGCAGGAAGCCTTGCATCACGACTTGCCCAGCCATGGTACCGACTGTCGACGAGGAGAGTCCGGACGCGAGTAGCGAGACGGCGAAGGCAGCGCTCGCCAGCGACCCGAGCAGCGGGTGGAGCGTCCGGTGCGCTTCCTCGATCGTCCCGACAGTGGTCAGTCCGCTGGCGTGGAAGGTCGAGGCGGCCATCACCAGCATGGCGGCATTGACGAGACCGGCGATCCCCATGGCCAGCACCACATCGAGCACCTCGAAGCGGAAGATCCGGCGCGCTTCCTCAGCGGTCCGCGGGACGATGCGGTGCTGAGTAAGTGCTGAGTGCAGGTAGATCACGTGCGGCATCACGGTCGCTCCCAGGATCCCGGTCGCCAGGAGGAGGCTCTCCGGCCCAGCGAAGCGTGGGACCACAGCGTGGCTCGCGATCGCGGTCCAGTCCGGCCGCTCGAGCACCGTTTCCACGACGTAGCAGCCGGCGATGACCCCGACGAGGGTCGTGATGACGGCCTCGATCGGTCGGTGGCCGTAGCGCTCCAGGGCGAGGATGAGGAAGGTCGCGACCCCCGTCAAGAGGCCGCCCGCCAAGAGCGGGAGGTGGAAGAGGAGCGCGAAGCCCAGTGCTGCGCCGAGGAACTCAGCCAGGTCGGTCGCCATCGCGACGAGCTCCGCCACGACCCACATCGTCCAGACGACCGGACGGGGAAAACGGGTACGGCAGACTTCGGCGAGGTTGCAACCTGTCGCGATGCCGAGCTTGGCCGAGAGCGACTGGATGAGCATGGCGGCCAGGTTCGCGGCGACGATGACCCAGAGGAGCGTGTAGCCGAAGCGCGCCCCGCTCTCGATGTTGGTGGCGTAGTTGCCGGGATCGATGTAGGCGACGCTGGCGACGAAAGCGGGCCCGAGGTAGGGGAGGAATCGGGTGATCCGCCCGTGCAGCCAGAGAGTGCGACTGCGGGCGACTGATGTGGGAGCCGGTGTCTCGCTGGAGGGGGTGTTCACGATACCTCTTCCTGAGTTTCACTGAGGCTAATCATACGGCCTGGGAGACCCAGGCCGGAAGGAACACGGAGGCGGAACGTTGTGGTGGTATGCTCAGGGCGTGGCCGGGGCAAACGTCGCGAGTGGATGCATGGCGCGTCGAGCGGCTGATCGGTTTCGCCGAGCGGAGTACGACCTGGAACTCGCTGAGCTCGCTGCCAGGGCTGGGTGACACGAGTGGGCCTGTTTTGCAGCCCAGCAAGCGGCGGAGAAGGCCGTGAAGGCGTTGCACCTCCATCTCGGGCAGGTCGTTTGGGCACATGCCGTCATGCGCCTGCTCGAAGAGCTTCCGCTTCCTGTTCCCGAATCGCTCCGCGATGCTGCGCGCCGGCTCGATGCGTACTCCATCGCACCGAGGTATCCAGATGCGTTCGTCGAGGGGCCGCCGGCGCGCTACTTCGGTCCCCAACAGAGCGAGGAGGCGATCGGTCATGCCCGCGCGATCCTCGAGTTCGTCCATGCCGCGATGGTCAGGCCGCTGCGGGTGACCTCGGCTAGCACAGCGGTGAACGGGGGTTCCCCGCTGCGACGGTGGCCGAACCGCGAGGCGGTGCTGACAGCGGTCACTGAGTGGGCGCGTGCACTCGACCTTCCCGGACTCTTCGCCGTCGGTGTCTTCGGCTCCTATGCCCGCGGTGACTGGAGCGTGGGGAGCGACGTCGATCTCGTGGTGATCGTGGAGTACTCCACTCGGGCACCGATCGAGCGACCGATCGACCTGCCACTCGAACGGCTACCAGTGCCGGCCGAGGCGCTCGTCTACACGCGCGAAGAATGGGATTTCTGCGCCGCAGCTGGAGCAAGGCTCGTGGCCGCTCGTCTACACGCGCGAGGAATGGGAACGGTTGCCGCAGGTGAACCCGCACTTCGCGGCGGCCCTCGCGCGAGGTAGTTTGGATCCTCGGCCTGCCGGAACGCCCCAGCACCGCGCGCTCAGCGCAGGACGCAGAGTGCTCCGAAAACGAGCAGGTACACTGCGACGCGAGGAGTCCAGGCGAGGGATGACGTCGCTCTCAGCGCTTGGACTCTTCGTTCGCTTCGTCGGCTGCCGGAGTAGCCGGAGCGTCTGACGCGGCTTCGCTCGAGATCGAACGGCTCTCCCGGGCTCGTGGTACAACCGGGTCGGCGAGCGCCGGAGCAGTCAGGAGGGATGCCGAGATGGCCTCGACAGCTTCTCCGCGACGAACGGGACGGTCCGTTTGGCTCGGGCCGCTGGTCAGCGCGCTCGTGCTCGCTGTCCTCTTCGTCGTCGCGACGCTGGTGCGGCGGAGCGCCTGGGCGGACGAGATGCGACCCGTGATGGTCGGCCTTTCGAGCGGTGCAGCGGCGGTCATCACGCTCCACGGTGCGCACACTGCCGCAGCGCGCCGCGGCTGGGTGGGCATCGTCGCTGGCGCACTGATGATCGGGATGGGCGTCTACACGCTCCTCCACGTGCTCCGCTGACGGTGATCACTCGAGCGCACCCCAATACACGATGCGCTCGATGCGCACGGCGATGACGGGGAGCCTCTCGAGGAACGTAACGCGGTACTGCGGGTAGCGTTGCCGGAGTAGGGTGAGCGCACGCTCGTGTTCGTCGCAGCCCGGCTGGAGCAGTTCGGCCGAACCCCGGAGCAGTACCCACGCCAGGCGCGACCAGTCCTCGTCGTAGCGATCGACGACGACAGCTGCCCGGCCCGTCTCCAGGATGTTCCGGACGCGCTTGAGAGTCCGACCCGGCTGTTTCGGCTTCTCGTCGATCGGGACGTAGAGCGACCTCTCGCCGAGCGCGTAGCAGACCGGGACAACGTGCGGTTCACCAGCCCGGTCGACGGTGGCGAGGTGACCGACGCGTTGGCTGGCGAGGAAGGCCTGCACGGCTGGGGCGAGGTACGGCGTCTCCGCCATGGAGGTTCCTTTCCCCGTGTTCCTCGAGGAGCGTGGTCGCCGGCGATGAGCGGAGTGCCTCAGCCGCTGTTCGTTCCTGCCTGACCCGGCATCGCTGTGTCGCCTTCGAAGATCTCGTAGGGTGACGCTGTGGGCCAACGCGGCAGGAGCGGCACGAGCATGATGCCGGCGACGACGACCAGGCGGAGCGTCTCGCTGCCCGTGTTGAACACCCGGTGGGGGACGTTGGGGCGGTTGAACGCTGCACATCCGGGGCGCAGCGGATAGCGCACGCCGTTCGATTCGAGTTCACCCGTCCCCTGGACGACGTAATAGACCTCCTCGCAGTTGTGGCGGTGGAGCGGACTGTGGTGACCGGGCTCGATCTCGACGACGCCGAGGCAGAGCGTCATCGCGTGGAAGCCGGTCTCCGGGTAGATCAGCTTGAGGTCGCGCACCGAGCGGTCGCGCTGCTGCATGGGTGCGCCTTCCAGAACCTCCTCGGGATAGATGACCACACGCTCGCTCATGACGGAACCTCCTCCTCTGGCGGAGATCGCCGACCGAGTATGGGTGCTCTCTCGCTCAACAGCCTGTCGCTGCCCGGTGGAGCGGCGACGCTGGAACACGCGCCCTGAGCCCTCGCACATCGCATGATAGGATCCCCGGGTAGCACCTCGCAAGCGGGTAGCCGAGGGTGGCAGAGGCAGACGATGCGGTCGGTTGCTGACGCGTGCTCGGGTCGCCCGCGAGCCGTGCCCGGCCGTGTTCCCGCGCGTAGACTGCTCATCTCGTTTGATCCGACCTCTGGGCGATCGCTTCGGTCATCCGACCGGCAGCGCGACGAATGCAGCGTACTGCGTGTGACACTTGCCAGAGCCGGAGAGGAGAAGGCCGCTGCGTCGGGCAAGGCCTCCGTCCGGTGGGCGCGCGGCGGAGTCCGAGCGCGCAGTGCCATCAGGTGGGCGGAGGAGCGCGGCCGAGGGTTCAGGTCTTGACGCTGGTCGGGCTACCGGTTAAACTCTCCGGCGGTGCGCAGCGAGGCTGCCGCGATCGTGCAGGGAACGATGGCGACGATCTGGTTATCCGCACGAGAACGACGAGCGAAAGCCTACCGGTGCTGCCGGCGTGGTCGTGCCTGCGCTGCTATCCCCCCGTGCCCGACGATGATCGGGGTCTACTCCTACTGGCCCCGCATCTGTGACTGTCGCCCCTGATCGGTTCTGAATCCCCTGAGTCAACGAAGCGTTGAGGGGGCGCCTGCCTCCCTCGGTCGGTGTCGCTGGCGCTGCCTACGTGTCGACCGTGTCGCTACGTGCTGTGCGAGCGGACACGGTGGTTGGTTCGCGCCTGTTTCGAGACGGGAGGGTGAAGTCATGCCGTTGTTTCTGGCTGAGTACCGCGTCGAAGTGACCGATCGTGCGCAGTTGGAACCGCTATTCAGCGCGATCGATGCAGCGACCCGAGCGGCTGGCGGCGAGGTGATCGAGTTCCAGGTCGGGCAGGACTTGGCGGTCCTGTACGCCGTACTCGAGCACGCTGATGGAACCGCTCTGCGCAGTGCCCTCGAGCGCGCGGAGGTAGCACCGCAGGACTTCGCACAAGTCCGGCTGGTCGGGCAGTCGCTGGAGGAGGTAAAGGCACAGCGTGGGGCGGCCAACTACCTCGTGGAATGGGATCTGCCGGCCGGGCTGACGATGGAGGCGTACCTGCAGCGCAAGGCCGAAAAGTCGCCGCTCTATGCTCAGGTCCCCGAGGTGCGGTTCCTGCGCACCTACGTGCGCGAGGACATGGCCAAGTGCGTCTGTCTCTACGCGGCGCCGGACGAGGCTGCCGTGCGGCGTGCCCGTCAGGTGGTGAGTGCGCCGGTCGACCGGCTGACCCGGCTGTGCTCATGAGGAGGAGAGCGCATGGTGGGGACGCTCGCGGTCAGTCTCCTCGACCCTTCCCTCAAGGACCGCTTCGGGCTGCTGCTCGAGGAACGGGCCCCGCGCGTCGACGCGGGCGAGATACCGGCGCAGGCGGTGATCGCGCTCCTCGCTGAGGAGGGGCTCCTGCCGGCGGTAGAGGAGAGCGTGCCGGCTGTCCCTGCGCCGGTCGACCTCGTCCGTGCCGGCGAGCTTCTCGCCACGGTCGCTTGGTTCGATCTCGCCAGTGCCTTCTCGCTCTGGTGCCACCTGGTGACCATGGTCTATCTCGCTTTCGCGGAACCCGGTTCGCCGCTGCGGCAGGAGGCACTCCCGGCGCTCCGGAGTGGGGAACGCTTCGGCAGTACGGCGCTCGCGACCGCACTCGGGCACGCCCAGACCGGGCGACCGCTACCGGTGACTGCGCGCGAACACGACGGCGCACTCGTCCTCGACGGGTTCGTCCCCTGGGCCTCGAATCTGACCGGTCGTTTTCTCGTGGTCCTGCCGGCTCAGGCAGCGTCCGGTACGGTCGTCGTCGCTGTGCCGAGCGAAACGGAGGGGCTCTCCATCGAGCCCTATCCGCGCCTGCTCGCCTTGCAGGCGACGGCGAGTAGCTCGCTCCGCTTCACGCGTGCGACGGTGCCGGCTCCGCTGGTGTTGCAGCGCGACGTGCTCGGTTTCCTGCAGGCGATACAGCCCGCGTTCCTCGGTCTCCAGGCCTGCTTCTGCTGGGGTCTCGCAGCCCGCGCTGCGGGCGAGGCGCAGGCTGCCCTCGGCGGGGTGAACGAGGTCTTTCGTCCTGATGTCGAGCGCGTCGACCGGGAACTCGAGCAAGTGGCTCTCCTCCTGCGTCGGCTCCTGGAGCGTGCGCTCCTACCTGTCGATCGCGAGCGACGGTGCCAGGCGCTCGAGCTGCGGCTGGCGGCCATGCGGCTCGCCTGTACGGCTGTGGGACTGGAGGCGAAGGCGAAGGGTGGCCGTGCCTACTTGGCCGAAAGTCCCACGGCACGGCGGCAACGCGAGGCTGCGTTCCTGCCGATCCAGACACCGACGGAGGGACAGTTGCGATGGGAACTCCAGCGGTTGCGCTCATCGACGTAAGGAAAGTCTATGGCCATGGCCGACGCCTGCACGTGGTCTTGGACGGCGTCTCGTTCGACGTGCCGTCCGGTCAGGTGACCGTGTTGCTCGGGCCGAGCGGGATCGGGAAGACGACGGTGCTGCGTCTTCTCGCTGGCCTTGAAGAGCCGAGCGGTGGTGCGATCCGCTTCGGTGCAGGCATCGAGCCGCAGCGCGATGTCCGGCTCGTCTTTCAGGAGCCGAGCTTGCTTCCCTGGCTGACGGTGGGAGAGAACGTCCAGCTGGGGCTTCGTTTCGCAACCAATCGTGCCCGCTTCGATCCGGCGATCGTCGAGGGACTGCTGGCGCGCGCTGGGCTGAGCGAGTTCGCCGACGCGATGCCGAGCGCCCTGTCGGGTGGTCAGGCGCAACGCGTCAACCTGGTCCGTGCACTGGCGACGATGCCGCGACTGATCCTGCTGGACGAGCCGTTCGCCGCGCTCGATCCCGTGGCGCGCCACAGTGCGCAGCAGTGGCTCCGCGAGCTGGTGCGCGACTTCGGTCTGACTGCAGTCCTGGTGACGCACGACCTCGACGAAGCGCTAGCGCTCGGTGACCACCTCGTCCTACTGGGCGGTCGACCGGCGCGCGTGACCGGCCGATGGCCGGTCGCTGGGCAGTCGCGCGAGAAGCTTCGGCAGGAAGTGCTCGCTGGCTACGGGGTCTCTGGTGGGGCGGCGCGCAGCGAGCTGGTACTGGTAGGGGGGGCTAGCTGATGGCACGGTGGACTCGGCGCCGGTTGCTTCGCGCCTCGCTTTGCGCCGTCTCGATCGGACCGCTGCTCGCGGCGTGCCGGGACGAGCGGAGCCGAGGAGAGCCGGCTGCACCAGCGAGTACGGTAGGGCCGACGGTCGTCTCCACACCGGTGCGGGGGGCGAGTCCTGCCGCCAGCGGACGTCTCCGTATCGGGTACCTGCCGATCACCGATGCCGCACCGCTGCTCCTCGCGCACGCGAAAGGGTACTACCAGGAGCAGGGGTTGGAGGCCGAACAACCTACCTTGTTCCGCAGTTGGTCGCAGCTGGCCGAAGCGCTGCAGGCGCGCCAGGTCGACGTGGTGCATCTGCTGATGCCGCTCGGGATCTGGATGCGCTTCGGGCAGCAGGTGCCGATCAAGCTCGTCGCGTGGGACCACGTCAACGGGTCGGCGTTGACCGTCGCTCACGAGATCGAGCGACTCGAGGACCTCGCTGGCAAGACCGTCGCGGTCCCCTTCTGGTACTCCATCCACAACGTGCTCATCCAGCTCCTCCTGGAACGCGCCGGGCTACAGCCGATCCTCCGCGGCGAACCCTCCTCGACCGAGCGGACAGTCAAGTTGGTCGTCATGGCGCCAGCGGACATGGCGCCGGCGCTGGCCAATGGATCGATCGCCGGCTACATCGTGGCCGAACCGTTCAATGCCCTGGCCGAGGTGCAGGGAGTGGGAAAGATCTTGCGCTTCAGTGGTGACGTCTGGCTCGACCACGCCTGCTGCGTCGTCGTGATGCACGAAGAGGACGTTGCGACGCGACCGGACTGGGCGCAAGCAGTGGTCACGGCGATCGTCCGGGCGCAGCGGTTCGCCCGCGCGGAGCGAGCCGAAGCAGCACAGCTCCTGGCCAAACGCGGAGACCGCGGCTACTTGCCGCAGCCGCTGGAGGCGATCGAGCGGGTCCTCCTCGATCACGAGCACGACCGCTACGTGCAGGACGGGACGATCCGGCACCCGGACTGGCAGGCCCAGCGGATCGACTTCCGTCCCTACCCGTTCCCCTCGTACACCGAAGCGCTCATCGAGCACCTGCGCCGGACGCAGGTGGAGGGGAGCGCCCGCTTCCTCGAGACGCTCGAACCCGCTCAGGCGCACCGCGAACTGGTCGACGACCGTTTCGTGCTCCGAGCGCTCGCAGCGGAGGGCGGTCCGGTCGCCTTCGACCTTCCGGAGTCGTTGCAACGCAGCGAACGGATCGAGCCATGAAGGGATTGCGCGTTCTCGGTGACGTCACCATGCCAGTCCTCGGACTGGGCTTGGTCGTCGGCGGGTGGTGGCTCGCGACCGAGGTCGTCGCAGCGCCGGGCTCGTTCGCGAGCCGCTTCGCGCCCGGTCCGGCGGTGCGGACGCTGGGTGAACTCATCACGAGTGGCATGCTGTGGTCGCACCTCTGGGCCAGCGCGCAGCGGGTGGCGGCCGGGCTCGCGCTCGCGGCCCTGGTCGGGATCCCGCTCGGGATCGCTGTCGGGAGCCTGCGCTGGGTCAACCGGATGCTCGGACCGGTCGTCCAGGTGCTGCGCATGGTGTCGCCTCTCGCCTGGATGCCGCTGGCGCTGCTCGTCTTCGGCGCGGGGACGCGTTCCGTCGTCTTCCTCGTAGTGATGGCAGCGACCTGGCCGATCTTGCTCAGTACTGCTGACGGGGTCGCCCGGCTCGACCCCCGGTGGCTCCAGGTGGGGCGCAGTCTGGGCGCGTCGCGCGGGGAACTCTTCCGCTTCGTCGTCTGGCCCGGCGTGCGACCGCGCGTGCTCGGCGGGCTGCGCCTGGCTGTCGGAGTCGCCTGGATCGTGCTGGTACCGGCGGAGATGCTCGGCGTCGATTCGGGGCTCGGCTACGCCATCCTCGATGCCCGTGACCGCCTCGACTACAGTGCGCTCATGGCGATGCTGCTCGCCATCGCGTTGAGCGGGGTGGTCCTCGATGTCCTCGCACGCTGGCTCTTCCGCGAGCCGCACCCGCGAGCGCGGCGGGTGCCCCGACCGGTGGCGGAGGTGGTGGTCGCCGAGCAGCGGAGCTGAGGGACATCCACGGCTGGAGCGAGCGGAACCCGCGCCACAGCGACGGAGGTTTGGCGCGGTTCCGCTCGTATCTCCTATTGAGCGTCTCGGTCCTCGACGGAGGGGTCGGCTGCCGCCCGGAGCGCTGGCCCCGCGCATGCCACTGGCCCCTCTGAAGCGAGGATTCCCCGATCGGCGCGGGCGCGCTGCCCCCGGTCGAGCGGAGTGACCGGGCATGAGAAGAAGCCGTTGCCGCCCCCTGGAAGCCAGCCGGTCGCACGTCGGTCGAACCGGGGGCGGGGTTCGAACCCCACGGACTCATCCCCTCGCCTGTGGCGGGTTGAGGTAGTCGTAGACGACGCGCGAGAGCGTCGCGATCGGTTCCGATTGCCAGGGGAGATCGGAGAGCACGACGATCACGTAGGTGCTCTCGGGGCCGAAGACGATGCCCGCGTCGTGTGTCGCGGTCGTCCAGTTGCCGGTCTTGTGGGCGACGACGATGTCCGGCGGGAGCTGCGCTGGCAACCGGTCGCGGATGCGCTGCCGGCTGAGGAGTGCGACCATTTCCTCGCTCGCCTCTGCTGAGACGGCTTGGCCGCAAGCGATGCGGTCGAGCAAGCGTGCCAAGTCGGCGGCCGTGACCGGCAGGGTCGGGCTGTTGACCCGCATCGTCGTCAGCCCGAGTTCCCGCAAGGACGCGTCGATCCGGTGCCACCCGACGAGGTCGGCCAGCAACACGGCGGCGGCGTTGTCGCTCACCGTGACCATCGCCTCGAGTGCTTGCTGCAGGGTGACCACGGTTCCGGCTGACCAGCCGAGGGACTCCAGCGTGCCCAGATCCCACGCTGCCGCTTCCTCGGTGATCACGACTGGTTGATCGAGACGGAGCCTGCCCTCGTCGACCTGGCGGTAGACCTCGTAGAGGACGGCCAGCTTGTAGAGACTCGCGGCAGAGAACACCTTGTCGGGGTAGAGCGTCGCGCTCCGCCCGCTGGTAAGGTCGTGCACGACGACGCCGTAGTGTTCGCTCGCTGGACCGAGTGTGCGCTCGATGAGCGTGGTGAGCTCCGGGTCAGCGCGGAAAGCGAACGAGGGAGCGCAACCGATGAAGGAAGGTTCCGGTGGACTGGGGGGCTCCAGCTCCACGGACGGCGGGGTCGGAGCGCTGTCGAGCGGCGACTGCGGGGCTGGTGTCACCGCATCGGAGGATGATCCGTCCTGACCAGGTGACGGAGCGGACGCGGCCGCCGCAGAGCCCATAGAGGGCGTCCCACACTGCGGGGCTCTCTCGTCTTGCTGCATCGCGGGGGACGGTGTCGCCTTCGGCAGTTGCACAGTGTAGGCCACCTTCTGGGCGGGTGGGGTCGCGCGAGCCGCACTCGCAGCCTCGTCACCCGCCATGACCGAGGGCTGTGCCTCACCGCCGATCTCGGCAGGCGAGGAGAGCAGGATACCACTGGCACCGAGGAGGAGCAGCATCACCAACGCGAGCCCGTACCGGTGCACTGCGCGCCTCCGGCCTCGGAACGTTGCCGCGTGCTCGGTCACTGCTGGTAGCGCGGCGCTGCGGACCTCGTGCTGGCACGACCGGCGCCCGCGCGCGGTGCGTGCAGGCGCGACGCTGTTGACCTGCCACTGTTGCGTTGCGAGCACGGTGGCTGGGACGCGTGCTTCGGCTAGGATGGTACACGCAGCGCGCTCCTCTCTGGAGTCTGGCCGCCTCGTCGCTCGCTGTTCGTGTGCTCAGGCCTGTGGTGCGCGGACCGGGCGTCGCGTGCCGCGCCCCTACCAGGACGGCGGGTACCGTCTCCACGCCTGGTGCCACGCTGACGGGCTGCACGACCGCCTCGACGTGCACCTTGCGTGTCCCGTGTAGGGGTCAGGCGTGCCTGACCCGACCGGCCCAAAGGGCCGGGGATGCGCCACGTGCATGGCGCGACCACGCGCACGGTGCCGTGCACCGGGTTGATGCATCCGTCGACACGGTGAACCTGTCACAGTGGTCCACCCGCGCCGTCCGGCGCGGTCCGGGCGAGGCACGCCTCGCCCCTACACAGGTTCTGCGCCCCGCGTCGAGTGCCCGGGTAGGCGTCCGCGCGCCGTACCGTCTCAACCAGGGCAGGGGGCGGCTTCGTCCTGTAGGGGTCGGGCGTGCCCGACCCGTTTGGATCAGGCGTGCCTGACCCGACCGGCCCAAAGGGCCGGCCATGTGCCACGCCGATGTCCGGGCCACGCACACGCTGTCGTGCACCCGGTCGACGAATCCGTCGATGTGGTCGATTCGTCGAGGTGGTCCGCCGCACCACGGGTGCGGCCGGGGCGAGGCACGCCTCGCCCCTACACAGATCGCGGCGCCACATGCCCAGCACCGGGCTTGGCGCCCGCGCACCACGCACCCGCAACCTAGGCAGGGCGCGGCCTCGTCCTGTAGGGGGCACGCGTGCGTGACCCGTGCCGGCCCGAAGGGCCGGGGGATCAGGTCGATGGGGGTGCCACGTCGCATCCTCGGCTGTGCCGCGTGTCCACAATAGGCGGCCGGATCGGCCGGTCACGGCGGCATCTCGCGCCGTCCGGCGCGGGCCGGGCGTGGCACGCCTCGCCCCTACAAAACGACCGCGAACCCCTCCATGCCCGTCACCACCCAGCACCAGCCCACGACGACCTGCACGCGCCGCCTCCGCATGTCCTGTGTAGGGGTCAGGCGTGCCTGACCCGGGCCGGCCATGCGGCACGCCGACGCGTGGCTCGGGCTTACGGTGTCGTGGACGTAGCCGATGGACATCTCAACGTGGCTAACCTATGACGGTGGTCACCCCGCGCCGTTCGCCGCGGCCTGGGCGAGGCGCGCCTCGTCCCTACGCGATTTGTGGGCGCGGCATGGCACGTCCCGACACAGGTTGTGTGCATCCAGTTGCCCCGGCCAGGTGCCGGAGTGCCGTGCTGACACTGGCGAGGCGAGGGGCGATGTTCGTTGTGTAGGGGGTCAGGCGTGGCTGACCCGTTCTGGCCCGACATGGCCGGGCATCGCACTCGCGGTGACTGATCGACGCACACCACGGCGTGCACACGGTCGATTCGCTCGCCTCGGTTATCGAGAAGACGCGGTGGCTCCCGCGGCGACCGAGTGTGGGGAGAAGGATCAGGAACCAAACCAGTACTGCTTTCACCGGCGTGGCTGCCGCCTCAACACTCTCGATCGATTCATGAGTAAAATATCGCCGTGAGGCTGCTTCAGGTAGCCGGTCGAGATGCATACTTCGGGCGAGACCGCGAAGGCAGACGCGCTGCTTTCAGGGCTGGAGGTCCGCGTGCGAGCGAGTCTCGCCGCGAGCCCGACCAGCGCAGACGATCTAGGATCAGCTGCGCCGCCTCAGCGGCGCGGGGGCGACTGCTATACTGGGATCGGAGTGTATCCATGACCGCGATCGACGTCGGTGAGCTACGTCAGCTCGTGGAGCCGTACCGGAGTCTCGGCCGGTCGGGGCTCTTGCCTGCCCTGCATGCGGTGCAACGCCGGTACGGGTGGATCCCCGAGGAGGCCGCGCTCGAAATCGCGCGCGTCCTGCGGGTGCCAGCGGTCGAAGTCCACGGGGTGATCGAGTTCTACAGCCTGTTCAGTGATGCCCCGCGTGCGCCGACGGTCGCTCGCGTCTGTGTCGACCCGGCCTGCGCGATCCGCGGTGCGCACGCCCTCCTCGACGCGTTTTCGGCGCGCTACGGCGTGGCACCGGGAGAGACGGCAGCGGACGGCTCCTGCACCCTGGAGGCGAGCCCGTGCCTGGGGCTCTGCGAGCATGCACCGGTGTACTGGATCGCGAGTCCGAGCGGCGATCGCTTCGGGAGCGACCGTGGCGAGTGGGAGTGCCCACCCTCGTCGATCTACGGGACGGAGCGTCGACTGACGGCTCGCTGTGGTCGTGGAACCGTCTGGTTGCAGGAGTACGGGCCGTACCGGGCGCTGGAGAAGGCGCGCGGCATGGCGCCGGAGGACGTGATCGCCTGGGTCAAGGAGTCTGGCCTCTTCGGTCGGGGCGGGGCGGCCTTCCCGACCGGGCTCAAGTGGGAGGGTGCGGCGCGGGCGCCCGGGACGCCCAAGTTCGTCGTGTGCAACGCGGACGAGTCCGAGCCGGGCACCTTCAAGGACCGCGTGCTCTTGGTCGATGACCCGCACAGCGTGCTCGAGGGCCTGGCGATCGCCGCGTACGCGATCGGTGCCCGCAAGGGGTACATCTACCTGCGCGGTGAATATCCCTATGCTGCGACGGTGCTCGAGCGAGCGCTCGCCGAAGCGCGCGCTGCGGGGTACCTCGGTCAGGACTTCGACGTGGAACTCCGGGTCGGCGCGGGGGCCTACGTCTGCGGGGAAGAGACGGCCCTCTTCGAATCGATCGAGGGAAAGCGCGGCTTCCCGCGCGTCAAGCCGCCGTATCCGACGACGCATGGGCTCTTCGGCAAGCCGACGGTCATCAATAACGTCGAGACGCTGTGCAACGTGCCCTGGATCGTCCTGCATGGTCCCGCAGCCTACCGTGCCATCGGGACGGAGAAGTCACCGGGCTCGAAGCTGTTCTGTGTCTCGGGAGATGTCCGGCGCCCCGGTCTCTACGAGCTGCCGTTCGGGCTCCCGTTGCGCGAAGTGCTGCAGATGGCCGGGGCCGAGGGTGAGCCCCGGGCGGTGCTCATCGGTGGTGCGGCCGGCGTGTTCGTCCCGCCCGATCTGTTCGATGTGCCGCTCACCCTGGAAGACCTCAGTGCAGCCGGACTGACGATGGGGTCCGGGGTCATCATGGTGTTCAACCAGGAGCGCGACCTACGCGCGATCCTCCTCCGCATCGCGGAGTTCTTCGTCCACGAGAGTTGCGGCAAGTGCTATCCCTGCCAGATGGGGACGCAACGGCAGCTGGAGATCCTGCGGCGTGTCGTCGAGGGGAGGACGATGCCGGGTGACGTGGAGCGTCTCGTGGACGTCGGGTGGACGATGACCGATGCCTCGCTCTGCGGCCTGGGGCAGACGGCGGCGATGGCGGTGCTCTCGGCGCTACGGCTGTGGCCCGAGCTGTTCCAGTCGCCAGCTCCAGGCGAGCGACAGTGAAGCGGCGAGGGGAGTGTCCGATGGCTTTTTCGCTCTGGATCGACGGTGAGGAAGTCGAGGCCGAAGAGGGGCAGACGCTCCTCGAGGTCGCCCGCGCACACGGCAAGGAGGTTCCGGTCATTTGCTATCACCCCGCGACGACGGCCAACGCGCTCTGTCGGATCTGCGTCGTCGAGGTGGAGCGGCAGCGGCTTCTGCAACCGGCCTGCATCGTGCGGGCTGCTCCGGGGATGAAGGTCTCCACGCAGAGCGAGCGCGTCCGGCGCGCCCGCCGCACGATTCTCGAGATGCTCGCGTCGACGGTGGATCTCTCGGACGCCCCGGAGATCCAGGCCATGCTGGAGACCTACCAGGCTGACCCGGAGCGCTTTCCGGAGGCGCACCCGCGCCACGTGCCGATCAAAGACGACAATCCGGTGTACATCCGAGACTACGCCAAGTGCATCCTCTGCTGGCGCTGCGTGCAGGTCTGCGCCGAGGATGCGCAATACACCTATGCCATCAATTTCAGCGGACGAGGCTACGAGACGCAGATCGCGACGTTCTACGACCACCCGCTGCCGGAGACGACCTGTGTCTTCTGCGGGCAGTGCATCGGTGTCTGCCCGACCGGCGCCCTGAAGCCGAAGCTCGAGTTCCTCTTGGAGACGACCGGTTCACCGGAAGGCGTGCTGGAGCAGCTCGCAGCGCATTGGAGCCAGCGGCGACGGAGGCGAGCGTGAACAGGGCGGGTGGCCCACAACCCACCACTTCTGGAGGACGACGCGCAAGAGCTGCCGGCGGCAGTCTGCAGCAGTGCGTACGGGAGTGTGCACGCACTCGCGTGCCGAGGCGGCGACAGCTCGCTGCAGTCGTCGGCGCTGCACGGGAAACCCAGGGACAGGAGCAGCAGCCATGATTCGACCGGATCGCGTCGTACGGACAGTCTGCCCGTACTGTGGTGTCGGGTGTAACCTGGATCTCCACGTCAAGGACGGCTTGATTTACCGGGTCACTGCGCCGTTCGATTCGCCCGTCAACCGCGGCAACTTGTGCGTGAAGGGACGCTTCGGGTACGACTTCATCTTTCACCCGGAGCGGATCACCACACCGATGGCGCGGCGGTACCTGCTCGAGGACGACCCGGGGACGCTCACGCGGCGCTGGCGGGAGCGGCACCGGGCGCCGGAACTCGGTGCTGCCTCGCTCCAGGCGCGTCGGAACGGCGCGACGGTGCATCCGACTCCGTGGGACTGGGTGGAGACCGACTGGGACACCGCGTTGGACATCGTGGCGGACCACTTGGTGCGCATCTACCACCGAGACGGCCCCGATGCGATGGCGGCCTACGGTAGCGCCAAGGCACTCAACGAGGACAACTACGTGCTCCAGAAGATGATCCGTGCTCTCTTCCGCACGAACAACATCGACCATTGCACCCGGCTCTGCCATGCCGGTAGCGTGGCTGCCTTGCAGCTCTCGCTCGGTACGTCGGCGATGAGCAACACTGCGGCACAGGTCAAGCAGGCCGACGTGCTCCTCGTGACCGGGTCGAACACGAGCGAGAACCACCCCATCATCGCGCTGCAGATCAAAGAGGCGGTGCGCAAGCACGGGACGCGTCTCATCGTCGCCGACCCGCGCCGTATCGAGCTGGTGGACTTCGCGGAGATTTGGCTGCCGCTGCGACCAGGTACCAACGTGCCGCTCTTCTCGGCGATGGCCCACGTGATCGTGAAGGAGAACCTGGTCAACTGGGACTTCGTCCGAACGCGCACCGAGTGTTTCGAGGAATACGTGCAGTCGCTCGAGAAGTTCACGCCCGAATACGCCGAGGGGATCTGCGGCGTCCCGGCCGAGGACATCCGGCGGGCGGCCCGACTGTACGCCACGGCCCGCAACGGGATGATCATGTGGGGGATGGGGATCTCGCAGCTGTCCACCGGTACGGCCTCAGCCCTGACGCTCGTCCACCTCGCGCTCCTGACCGGCCACATCGGGCGCGACGGTACGGGGCTCAACCCGTTGCGCGGACAGAACAACGTCCAGGGTTCGAGCGACGTGGGCGTCATGCCCTTCCACTATCCTGGCTACATGCGCGTCGACCGAGAGGAGAACGCGCGCCAGTGGGAGCAGCTGTGGAACGTGGAGCCGGGCGGGCTCTCCCGCAAGCTAGGGCTGACGACGACCGAGATCCTGAGCCATGCCCACGAGGGTGGTGTCCGCGCGCTCTTCATCATGGGCGAGAACCCGATGATGAGCGAGCCGAACCTGGAGAAGACGCGCCACCACCTCGAGCAGCTCGAGTTCCTGGTCGTGCAAGACTTGTTCCTGAACGAGACGGGTGTCTATGCCGACGTCTTCTTGCCGGCAGCCTCCTTCGCCGAGAAAGACGGTACCTTCACGAATACCGACCGGCGAGTGCAGCGCGTGCGGGCAGCGCTCCCGCCGCACGGGCAGTCGCGCCCCGACTGGCAGATCGTCTGCGACCTCGCCAAGCGGATCGAGGCGCGCCTCGGGCGTCGCGTCAGCGCCGGTTGGGACTACACCCATCCGGAGCAGATCCTGCGCGAGATGGCGCAGGTCAACACCGATTACGCCGGGATCACCTACGAGCGGATCGAGAAGGTCGGCCTGCAGTATCCGGTGCCGACGCTGGACCATCCAGGTACACCCACGCTCTTCACTGAGACCTTCCCGCGCGGTCGCGGCCGCTTCGTGCCGGTCGATTACGTGCCGGTCGCCGAACCACCCGACGACGAGTACCCGCTGACGCTCACGACTGGCCGCGTCCTCGAGCACTGGCACGGTGGGACGTTGACGCGCCACTCGCTGATCGACGAGCTCTATCCGGAGCCGTGGCTCGAGATCCATCCGGTCGATGCTGAACTGCTCGGTATCCGGGAAGGTGACCCGATCCGGGTGGAGAGCCGGCGCGGCAAGGTCGTCGTCCGCGCGCACGTGACGGAGAAGACGACACCGGGGGTCGTCTTCCTCTCCATGCATTTCGCCGAGGCGGCAGCGAACCTCTTGACGAACGACGTGCTCGACCCGCAGGCGAAGATCCCGGAGTTCAAGGCCTGTGCGGTACGGATCGAGCGGGCGAGCGAAGCGGAGCTGCCCCGAGTGGACGTCGTGGTCCATCGGGGTCGATATTGACGAGTGTTTCCGGCTGGTGCCTCTCGGCTCACTGGGACGCTCACGACCATCGGACCTCGGCTCCGCTGCTGCAGGGCGGTTCGGAGCCTGGGGACGAGCGTGTCGAGAGCACACCAGGGAGCAGCCGGCACGCCACTGGCATCCCCGAACGGGAGGGCCGAGTGCACCCAGGCCCGCGAGGTCGATTCCTGATGCCTGGGGCGGTGGTGTGCGTGCGCTTCTTTTCGCGCTTTGTGCGAGTGGTGAGGGGCTGGCCGACCCGCGAGCGGAGGGGCCGGTGACCGGTCTCGTGGCTGCGGTGCTGCGGTCCGGGCGGCGTGCGAGCGGTGCTCGCGGGTTTCGGCGTCCGTATGTCGCCCGACCGCACTTCCGGGAGGTGAGACGCCTGCTCGCGTGGAGTGCGCTCCGCCGGCTGCCGGGCGCGAGTCGAGCTCGTTGCCTTCCGTGGGGGTGTCGTGCAAACCGGTCCTGCGGTAGAGAGCCTACACTGACCCAGCTGTCGGTAGGATGTGCGTGGTGAACCTCGGGATTGGCACGCGCGTGCCGCGACCCTCGCTCGCTGCCGAGGGCGTGCTCGGGTGCACAGAGCAGCGCGGAGGCGAGTTGCTCCGGACTCGCCGGACGGTCATGGCGTGCCGTTTCTGCTGCAGGCGAATGCTCACTCGGGCACGAGTGCCAGCGGGCGGACGGGCGAACCGGTCGCGCCGGTGAGCTGGAGCGGGGTGCAGACCAGGGTGCAGCGACGCACGCCGTGGGCGGCTAGTTCCTCCAGCTGCAGGTTCTCGATGATCGGGATACCGTGCTGCACCAGAAAGATGACGTGCCCCGGGAGGTCGCAGCCCAGTTCCGCGTCGACGAGCCCCGGGAGGTCCCAAGTCATCGTGTCGCAACCGACCACGCTCGGTTGGTGCGCGGCCAGCCAGCGCGAGGCGTCGGCCCCGATACCGGGGGCGTCCAGATACCGCTCTGGCTGGTGCCAAAACTGGCCGTTGCCCGTGCGGACGAGGAGCGCCATGCCAGGCTCGAGGACGATCCCCTCACGGTCGCACCATGCTTCCAGGTCAGCCGCCGTGACGAGGTCACCTGGCGGGAGAACGGCGACACCGCGCAGCGACGGGATATCGAAGAGCACAGCGGGCACGACGAGTGGAGGCAGCGTTTCCGCCCCGAGTTGCGTGAAACCGCGTGATGTCGCGATAGCGACCGCGTCGATCCCACCGAAGAGCTTCCCCCGCCAAGCCTGATGACACGGGGCATCGATGTGTGTGCCGGTGTGTTCCATGATGACGGCCATCCCGGAGGCAGAGGAACGGGTGCCGGCAGTCGAACTCGCTGGAGGGTCAGTGTGCCGGCGGTGGAGCGCGTAGTAATACCCGGGCCGGTGGGCCGGGTAGACTGGCATCTCGGGTGTCCGCGGTTGCTCGAGGTCGAAGACCAGAACCGCGCGCCCAGCGACCCATCCACGCAACGGCATCGTCCCCTCACCCCCGCCGGTTGGTGCGCTCGAGATACTCCATCGCCGCCCGGTAGCGCTGGCTGTCGATCATGCCGCTCTCGTAGTAGTAGGTCAGCATGGTGCGCAACCGGAGGATCGGCAGCACGTGGTAGCCGTGCATCTGGAGCCGTTCGGTACCCCCTTGCTCGCGGTCGATCAAGACGATGAAATCGCGCACCGTCAGACCAGCTTCCTCGAGGATGCGGGCCGTCCGTAGCAAGCTGGTGCCGCCGGTCATGAGGTCGTCGATGACCAAGACTGTCTGGCCGGGCACGATGCGGCCCTCGATCGCTGGTTCCTGCGCGTCGGGCCGGACGTAGATGAGTGGGGTGTCGCTGACGAGCGCGTAGGCCGTGGCCAGGTGCAGTCCGCCCATGGGGACTCCAGCGACAGCGGCGAACGAGGCCAAGCGTGGGCGGCGGCGGGCTTGGTCGGCCTGGATCTCGTGATGGATGAGGTGAGCGATGCGGCGGAGGAGTGCCGGCTCGCTGATGAGGACGCGTGGGTTGATGTACACCGGGGAGCGCCCCGCCGTGGGGCCGAGGTCGAACTCACCGAAGAGGACGCCGCCGAGTTCGAACAAGGCACGAGCGATGTCCAAGTTCGTTTCTGCGCCGAACAGCACTGCTCTCCCACCTCCGTCGAGTCGTCGGTGCGGTCGTTGCGCTGGTGTGCGACACGGGATGACCGAGGCGACCAGCTGGCGGTCGGATCGGGTACGCTCGCTCTGGTCGCGTGCGGAAGGTCCAACACCGGACCACCCGGAGCACCTGATACGTGGTTCGTAGTATAGCGGAGAGGGTGAGTCGCGTGGACTACTATGCGGCACTGCGTTTCCTCCGCGAGCGGGCCGGGTACGACCGGGGGTTCGTGAGCAACCCGTTCGCTGACGAAGGAGTCGGCCTCGCGCGGACGGCATGGCTCTGTCAGGCTCTCGGTGATCCACAGCAGCGCTACCGGAGCGTGCACATCGCGGGGACGAAGGGAAAGGGGTCGACGGCTGCGCTGCTCACCGCGGTTCTCCGTGCCGCAGGCTATCAGGTCGGGCTCTACACGTCGCCGCACCTCCATACCTTGCGCGAGCGGATCCAAGTCGACGGTGAACCGATTCCACCGGAGACGTTCGGCAGGCTCATGGCTGAGCTGGTTGAGGCGGACCGGGCGCTCCAGACCGCCCAGCCTGCTTGGGGTGCGGCGACAGCGTTCGAACTCGTCACCGTCCTCGCCTTCCTGGCGTTCGCGCGGGCTGGGGTCGAGGTCGCGGTGGTCGAAGTGGGGCTCGGGGGACGGTTGGACGCGACCAACGTCATCCTCCCCGACGTCGCGGCCATCACGCGCATCGGGTACGACCACATGGCCATCCTGGGTTCCACGCTCGGCGCGATCGCCGGCGAGAAGGCGGGGATCGTCAAAGCGGGGCGGCCAGTCGTCGCTGCGCCGCAGGAGCCGGAGGCAGCCGCAGTCATCGAGGCGGTCGCGCGCGAGCGGGGAGCGCCGCTCTGGCTGGGTGGGCGGGACTGGACGGTCGAGGGAAGCTGGCGTGCCTTCGCCTTCCGTGCGCCCGGCCTTGCCCTCTCCGGCCTGTCGCTCGGCCTGCGCGGCGCGCACCAGGTCGAGAACGCGGGTGTGGCACTGGCGACGCTGCCGTGGCTCGCCGGATGCGGCGTCGAGGTGCCTGTGGAGGCGGTCCGCCGCGGTCTCGCGACGGCCTCCTGGCCGGGGCGCCTCGAGATCCTCCGGGAACGCCCTCTCGTCGTGGTCGACGGTGCGCACAACCGCGAGTCGGCCGCGCGCCTCGCCGAGGCGCTGCGTCAGGACTTCCAGTGGTCGCGTCTGTGGCTCGTCCTGGGAGTGATGCGCGACAAGGAGATCGAGCGGATCGTGGCTGCCTTGGCACCGTTGGCCGACGGCCTCTTCGTCGTGGAGCGCTTCGCACCCCGCGCGGCACCGGCTGAGCGTCTCCGCGCAGCGTGGGAAGCAGTCGCTCCCGGGAAACCGGTGCAGGTGTTCGACTCCGTCGCGGCGGCGGTCGACGCGGCGCTCGGTCGAGCGCAAGTCGACGACCTGGTCCTGGTGACCGGTTCGCTGTCCATGGTGGCCGGGGCACGGGAAGCGCTCGGTGTCGCGGTGCGCGACGCGCTGGAGCAGGAAGTGTTGCTCGGCTGACCGTCCCAGGTCGGTGATCTGGTAGACTCAGGCTGGTCCAGCCTGAGGTGCCGCCATGGAGGAGCCTCCCGAGGGAGAAGAACGAGGCGCGGAGTCGCCATCGGCCGGGACAGCGCCGCGAGCGCGACGCGGTCGCCGGATCGTGCTGCTCGTCGGAGCGCTGTCCCTGCTGCTGCTCGGCGGAGCGGTCGGCTGGTACCTCCTTAGGCTCGGCTGGGCAGCGAGCCAGGCGTTCAGCGACGTCTTCGTCACACCAGCACCGCGACCGCCGGTCGCAACTGCCCTCACTCCGCGACCGACCGCAGCTCCCACGACTCTCCGACTGTCGGCTCCGAGCCCTACGCCGACACCGCTACCGACCTGGGAAGGGACGGAGCCGGTGACGGTGGTGCTCATCGGCGTCGACACGACGCCGGAACGGGCCGGGGAAGGGGCATTGCCGCTCGCGGATGCGATCATCCTGGCCCGCGTCGATCCCGTCGGCAAGACAGCAGTGCTCCTCTCGGTCCCCCGCGACCTCCTGGTGGAGATCCCGGGTGTCGGTTGGGACCGGATCAATGCGGCGTATGCCTACGGCGAAGCGAACGGTGTAGGTGGCCCGACCCTCATCATGGCGACGGTCGAGCGGAACTTCGGTGTGCGCGTGGATGCCTTTGCCCGAGTCGACTTCCGCGGGTTCGTCCGGATGGTCGATCTCCTCGGCGGTGTGGTCGTCGACGTCCCGGCGCCGATCAAGGACGACGAGTTCCCTGGCCCCGGTTTTAGCTACCAACGGGTCTACTTCAGCCCGGGTCTGCAGCGCCTCGACGGGACGCGTGCGCTCGCCTATGTACGGACGCGGCACGACGACAATGACCTCGCGCGCGGTCTGCGCCAGCAGCAGGTACTGCGTGCGCTCCGGGCGCAGGCCCTGCGGGTCGAGGCGTTGCGACGTGCACCGGAACTGCTCGCTGCACTCGGCAGTGCGGTACGGACCGACTTGACGCCGCGCCAGGCGCTCGCTCTGGCGCGCCTAGCGCTCGAGATGTCGCCGGAGGCGATCACCTCGGCGTCGCTGGCCGGTCTGGTCGCGGACGCCACCTTGCCCAACGGGGCGGCAGTCCTGGTCGGCGATTGGCCGGCGATCCGCAGCGAAGTGGCACGGCTGCTCGGCCCCTCGGTGTCTCCGTGACCGCCCGCGGTGCGGTAGGCTTGGGACGTCGGACCAGCGCCGAGCGTGTGCTGGTGTGCTGACCGGCAGGAAGGAACGATGTCGATGCGACGCCGTACGTTTGTGCTCTGGCTCGCTTCGCTCGCGGGTGGCGTCAGTGCCGCCTGCCGGAACGAGGCGACACCGACGCCCAATGCAGGGGGTACCCCCGCGGCAGCGACGGCGGTGCCGACCGTCGAACCGACGCTGACCCCGCTCACAGCAGTCATTCCGACTGCGCCGGTAGCAACGCCGACTGCGACGAGCGAACCTGCGCGGCAGCGTTCCGTCGCGCTCTACTTCCTCCGCGGGGAGCAGCTGGCGGTCGTGCGCCGATCGATTCCGGAGACGCCGCGGGTAGGTACGGCTGCGCTGCAGGAACTCTTGGCTGGTCCGACAGAGCAGGAAGCAGCCTGGGGATTCACGACCGAGATCCCGGAAGGTACCGAAGTGCGCGACTTAGCGATCGCCGACGGGATCGCCACGGTCGATCTCTCCTCGACGTTCATTCGGGGTGGGGGCTCGTTCTCGATGCGGGCGCGAGTCGCCCAGGTGGTCTACACGTTGACGCAGTTCTCGACGGTGGAGGCGGTGCGCTTCCGCATCGAGGGGCAACCGGTGCAGGCGATCGGCGGCGAGGGGGTTCTAGTCGAACCACCGCCGGGGCGTGCTGCTTTCGAGGACCTCCTGCCGCTCATCTTCGTGGAAGCGCCCGGACCGGGTGAGCGCGTGCGCAGCCCGCTGCGCGTGACGGGTTCGGCCAACACCTTCGAGGCGACGTTCATGGTCCGCTTGAGCACCGCAGACGGCGCTGTGCTCTACGAGAGCCCGGCGATGGCGACGTCGGGGAGCGGCACGCGCGGCACGTTCGACGTGACGATTCCGTTCACGGTCGTCAGCCCGGTCGAGGGGACGCTCCGCCTGTGGGAGTACTCGGCGAAGGACGGTTCGGAAATCAACGTGGTCGAGATACCGTTGCGACTCGAGCCGTGAGGGGGAGGAACGGACGCATGGAGATCCGCGAGCACGTGGAAGCGTTGGGTGACCTCTGGCTCTGGGTCGCCGAGGCTGGCGCGAGCGAGGCGCCGCCACTGCTCTTGCTCCATGGGCTCTACGACCGCTGGGAGACCTGGGAGCCGGTCGTCCCCGCTCTGGCCGAACGGTTTCGGGTGATCGCCTACGACTTGCGGGGTCATGGACGGAGCTCTCAGCCAGCCGGTGGCTATGCGCTCAGCGACTATGCCGACGACACTGCCCGCTTGCTCGCGCGGCTCGGCCTGGCGCAGCCGGTCGTGGTGATCGGTTTTTCGCTGGGAGCCTTGGTCGCCATCGTCCTGGCGGCCGAGCGACCGGAACTCGTCCGCGCGGTCGTGCTGGAAGACCCGCCCTTGGCTGCTCCGAACGACGCGACGCGCCTCTGGTTGGAGGCCTTGCTGGAAGCCAAGCGCTCCGGCATCGAAGCGGCCTACGAACTCGCGCGTGAGCTGGACCCCGATGGATCGCCCGAAGAGTGGCAGCGGAGCGCGCTCTGGCTCTGCAGTACGGCGGACGGTCCCCTCCTCGCGCTCCTCGACGAGGGACGGCGCCCGGAGCCATGTGACCTGCTGCCCCGCGTCGCTCAGCCCACGCTGATCCTCCAGGCTGATCCTACTGCTGGCGGTGTGTTGGACGACGAGACGGCAGAGCGAGCGTTGGCTGCGCTGCCGCGCGGTTTCCGCGTGCGCTTCCCAGGGTGCGGCCACGCGATCCACCGCGAGTGCCCTGAGGCGTTCGTGGAAGCGGTACTCGACTTCCTCGCAGGGCTCGAGCGCCAAGTTGCCGGTGACGAACTCGGCCTCGAGCGTTCGAGCGGCTGACTGACGCTGCGCGAACTGCGAGGAGAAGCGACGCTGGCGCTCGGTGGTGGTACGGCGCCTCACCGCGCTTCCCCATCGACTCTGCGTTCGGCCATACTCAGGAGTGCACTAGCCGGGCATAGGTCTGAGGAGACCACGGTGTTCGAAAGGGGCGAACGATGACGATGGGGCAGCTGAGCGTCGTCGTGCTGGGGCTCTTCCTCGTATCGCTGGCAGTCCGTCTCCTGCTCGTGTATTCGCGTCACCGGAACAGTGATGCTGGACCCGAGCGACGGCATCTCAGGCGAGGTCTCGCACTGCTGGCCGCGACCGCGCTGGTCGGAGTGGTGCTCTGGCTCCTGGCCGGTGACAGCGTCCTGGTACAGGCTGGACTGGCTGCCTTCGCTGTCGTTTTCCTGATCGACACTGTGTGGCCAGGGATTCGCCGCAGCCTGCGTCGGCGCGCTGTCGGGGTCGAGGAGGGGGCCGGCTGAGGTAGCCTCCGGGGTATCGAGTGTGGCGGCGGTCGGTTACGGTGAGGCCGGTGTGGCCAATTGCGCACTGGCTGGTGTGCGTCCTCTTCGTGAGCGCAGTCGTGCAGCTCGCCTGTCGGCCGGACGAGCGCAGCGAGACTGCTGTCTACCTGGTCGAGCCAGGCCGAGTGCTCGCGCTGGACGCCAGGGACGGCCGCCGGGTATGGGAGGCGACGGTTCCGTTCCAGTGGGTCTGTGACCTCGCGCCCTCGCCGGACGGTCGGTGGATTGCTGTTCTGCAGGGAAAGCTCGTGCTCGTCGCGACGCACGACCCTGTCACCACGTTGACGTTGGATCCACCGGAGGAGTGGTACTTCATCGACTGTTTCCAGACCTTCGCCCATGCGGAGATTCCGTGGGCGCTCGTGCGTTGGCTGAACGACGAGACTGTGCTCGTGTTGGTGCGCAAGACGGTGCGGGGGCGGGAACTACGCGCCGTCGCGGCATACGATCTCGCTGAAAACACCTGGCGTCCCTGGATCCAACACGTGGCGCTCGGGTGCTGGTTGCTCGCTGAGCCGACAGCCGAGTTTCAGCTTTCCTGCGAGCGTTTCCCCGACCCGAAGTGGCCGCCCGCTGTGGCAGGGCTCTTGGGGATCGAGCCGGTCAACGGAGGTATCCAGCGGCGTCTCCCCTTGGTTCCACCGGAGTCCCTGCGCCAGGTGGGTATACCGTTCGGTTCTCCGGTCGTGGGTGTAGCCGAGGTCGATGGACGAACGATCGCGCTCGCAGAGTCCGGCTTGTTCCTCGTGTTCAGGGAGCGCGAGGACGCAACGACGGGAATCGTCGTGTGGCGGGCAGCGGGCCTCCCGGAACGTGCCAGCGGGAAGGTCCTGCGTCTCGCAGCGGATGAGCGTGTGGTCTGGACGTTGCTCTGGCGCAGCGATGCGCCGCCGCTGCTCGTTCTCCTCGACCTGCGGAGTCTGAGCATCGCTCGCATCGTACCATTCGCCCAGCCGGTCGTGGACGTCGACCTGCTCGCCGACGGCTCAGCGCTCGTGTTGCGCGACCTCGCCGGCACGCTCCGGCTCGAGCGGTGGAACCTCCGATCGGGGGAAGAGCGGACGCTGGCGATGCTTCCCGGTGGCACGACCTGCTGCTGGGTAGGCCCGCTGGCGCGGGGGTAGTTCGAGTGAGCGTGGGCAGGTCCGTCAGTGCGCGCGCAGGGTGTCGACGGCGCTGAGCCACGCCTCGGGTTGCTCCAGGTGCACGGTGTGACCGGCCTGGGGGACAACGACGAAACGGCTCTGGGGAATGCGTGCAGCCATCGCTCGGCCGATGGCGACGTACTTGGGGTCGAGCGCGCCGACGATGACGAGGGTCGGTGGCCGAAGCTCCGGGAGCCGGTCCCACACGGCCGGCATGGTGCCGGTGCCGAAGCCGCGGAGCGATGCAGCGAGTCCCTGGGCACGTTGGGCGAGCCACTGCTGGCGCAGCAGGGCGCGGAGCGCGGGCGGCAGGTTCTGGCGGGAGGCGAAGAGCGGGAGCTGCTCCCAGTGATCGGCGAACCAGGCCACGCCGTACTGCGCGATGGCGCAGGCCAACTCCTCGTCGGCCTGCTGGCGGGCGGCCCGTTCGGCTGGGTCAGCGATGCCCGGCGTGGTGCTCTCGAGGACGAGTGCGCTGATCCGCTCGGGGTGCGCCAGCGCGAACTGCAGCGCCAGCCGACCACCCATCGAATAGCCGAGGAGCGCGCACTGGGCGAGCCCGCGTGTCTCCATGAGCGCGAGGAGGTCAGCGACCTGGTCGTGGGCAGCGTAGCGCGCTGGATCGTCCGGCGTATCGCTCTCGCCGTGGCCGAGGAGGTCGGGTGCGATGATCTGCCAGCCGCGCACAACGAGCGCCGGGACGAGCGGTGCCCAGAGGACGCTCGAGCCGGCGAAGCCGTGCAGCAGGAGGAGCGGGCGGCCGCTCCCGGCCGTGCGGACCGCGTAGCGGACGCCTCGGACGGTGTGGTGGGCGCGCACGCCCCAGTCGCTGGTCATACCCGTTCCCGCGCCACGGCGCTCTGGACCGCGCTGCGCACGCGCTGCCAGAGCTCCTGGTGCAGCGCGTAGTTCCGTTGCCGGTCGGTGCGCACCTCGATCACCGTCACGCCGTCACTGACCAGGGCCTCGCGGAGTGCGGTACGGAAGCCTGGCCAGTCGTCCGGGTTGCGATAGGTGAGGCCGAAGAGCGCTGCTGCGTGGCGGAAGTCCAAGCCGTGCGGGGTGCCGAAGAGGAACTCGAAGTGTTCGGGTACCTCGCGTGCTTGCGGCAAGAAGGAGAAGATGCCGCCACCGGCGTTGTTCAAGAGGACGATCGTCGCCTGTAGGTGGTGCCGTGGTGCGGCGAGCAATCCACTCAGGTCGTGGTAGAAGGAGAGGTCGCCGGTCACCAGGACGGTCGGACCCGGGTGCCCAGCAGCGATGCCGAGCGCGGTGGAGGTCACTCCGTCGATCCCGTTAGCACCCCGGTTGGCGAAGAAACGGATGGTGCGCTCCACTGAAGGGAAGAAACTCTCGAGGTCGCGCACCGGCATGCTGTTCCCGGCGACGAGCGCAGTGCCGTCCGGAAGGAGTTCGGCCAATGCGCGGAAGACGCCCGGCTCGCTCAGCTCCGCCAGTCCTTCGAGCGCGGCGTCGAGGACCGAGCGGGCCAAGCGGTCGAGCGAGCACCAGCGAGCGATCCAGGCAGTATCGGGCTCGACGGCGACGTGAGCGATGCAGGAGGCGAGCGCGCGCACGCTCGACTGGAGCGGGCTGCGGACGAGCCAGTCGGCCCGGTGGGCGGGGTCGGGCCAGTTCCCCGGTGCCAGCACGACATGCGTCGTCGCTCGCCACGCCTCGAGCGCGAGCTGCAGCGCTTTGGACGTGGGGAAAGCTCCCAGTCGCAGGACGACCTCCGGCTGGAGTGCAGTCACCGCCTCCGGCTCGCGCAGGACGGCGTCGTAGGCGTCGAGGACGAGGTCGCGCGCGTGTCGTCCTGCCCGCACCTGCGAGAGCGGATCGGCCAGGATCGGATACCCAAGGTGTCGTGCCAGGGCGACGAGCAGTTCGGCCAGTGTCGGATCGGGCTGGGGCCCGGCGACGACGATACCGCGGCGCTTCCGGAGGAGGAGCTGTGCGACCGGCTCGAGGTCGTCGGGGTCGACCTCTGCGGCGGCGAGCACGACGCTGCCTGCACCCCCGTCTGGCGCATCCGCGAAGGACGGGACGAGCGGCTCGCGGTAGGGCAGGTTGAGGTGCACTGGTCCGGGCGGAAATGAGCGGGCTGACGCGACGGCGCGGCGGGCCAGCGCCCCCGCGGACCGTTGCACGAGCTGGCTCGCATCAGGTACGGCGACCTCGGCGAACCATTTGACGTGTGCACCGTAGAGCCGCACCTGGTCGATCGTCTGCGGCGCGCCGACGTCGCGGAGCTCCGGGGGGCGGTCGGCGGTGAGGACCACGAGCGGCACCTGGCTGAGGTTGGCTTCGACGACCGCTGGGAGGAGGTTGGCTGCAGCTGTCCCCGAGGTGGTGACCACGGCGACCGGTTCGTCGAGCGCTCGGGCGAGTCCGAGCGCGAAGAAGCCCATGGCGCGCTCGTCGAGGTGGTCCCACAGGCGGATCCGCGGCTCGCGGACGAGGCCGAGCACGAGCGGCGTCGAGCGCGAGCCCGGGGCGAAGCAGACGTGGCGGAGTCCGGCATCGGCCAGTGCGCGGACGAAGGTCGTGACCGTCGTGCCGAGCACCTCCTGGTAGGTCATCGCTCACGCTCCTGCGAGTGCCTGGAGCATCGGCTGGAACTTGGCCTCTGCTTCGGCCCATTCGACCTCTGGGTCAGAACCCGCGACGATGCCGCAGCCGGCGTAGAGGCGGGCGCGCGACCCTCGCACGACGGCTGAGCGGAGGCCGACGATGAGTTCGCCGTCCCCGTTCGCTTCCACCCAACCGAGCGCGCCCGCGTACCAGCCACGCGGCACCGGTTCGTGTGCCCGGATGAAGGCCAGCGCTGCGTCGCGCGGTGTCCCGCCGACGGCGGGCGTCGGGTGCAGGCGTGCAGCGACGTCGAGCGCGCTGTAGCCGTCGCGGAGGACGCCGCTGATCGGCGTCGCCAGGTGGTGGACGTTGGCCATGGAGACGACGGTCGGTTCCTCCGTTTCCACGAGCGATGTACAGACCGGCTCGAGTGCAGCACGGAGCGCCTCGACCACCAGCGCGTGCTCGTGGCGATCCTTCGCGCTGGCCAGCAGGTGAGCCAGCGCAGCACGGTCCGCGGCTGGGTCTCCGGTACGTGGGAGCGATCCGGCCAGCGCGACCGTGTGGACCGTCTTGTCCTCGACGCGAGCCAGCCGCTCGGGAGTCGCGCCGAGGAAGACGGTGGTCCCCAGCGCGACAGCGAAGAGCGTGCAGGTCGGGTACCGCTCGGCCAGCACCTGCAAGACGGCTTCGAGGTCGAAGGGTCGGTCGGCGCTGAGCTCGACGGCGCGGGCCAGGACGACCTTGGCGAGGTCGCCGCGTGCGATCGCAGCGAGCGCGGCCCTGAGCATCTCTCGCCACACTTCCATGGTCACGAGGTCATGACGCTGGACGCTGGAGGGCCGGGCACGTGCAGGAACGAGCGTTCGGTCGAGAGCGAGGAGCGGTGGTGCCGGCGGTGTCTCCGCGCCCGGGTCGACGAGCGACTGGAGGGTGCGCACGGCGAGGGAACCGCGTTGCCGGTAGAGGAGCCGTGGCAGGATGAGTTGACCGTCGCCGAAGGGCGTCCACCACTCGTCCTGGGGAGGTGTCGCCGGGTCGAAGGCCCAGCCAGCGAAGGCGAGGGGCGGCAGCGGCCCTTCCCACAACGCCTCGGCTGCCCAGTGGTGCCAGGCCTGGGCCAGCCGCTGCGGGGCTGGCGTGCTCGTTCGGTCGGCGGTGGTCGTCGCGAGCCGCTGGCCGGAGAGACCGACGACCGCTTCGCCGCTCCGCGGGACGTACCAGAGCACCTTGACCGGCGCCGGTGTGCGAGTGAAGCACGCGATCGGGTCGAAGGGGTCGCAGCGTTCGGAAACACTCAGGACAACGGGTCGAGCGAGCGCGCTGGCTCGGCGGGCAGCGATCGTCCAGAGTTCGGTGAACGGCGCGACGAGCGTTTGGCGACTCATCACGGTGCCTCGCCTCTCGGATCTGTAGCCGGGATGCCGAGCATGCGGCGGAGCAGGCGGCGGAGTTCCGGGAGGGCTCGATCGAGTTCCGCCTGGTCGCCGCTCAACACCCACTGCGTGAGCACTTCGTAGAGGGCGCCGAAGCAGGCGGTGGCGGCGAGGTTGGGATCGAGCGGACCGACGACCCCGGCTGCCTGCGCGGCAGAGAGTTCCCGCGCGATGAGCGCGGTGAAACGGCGGCGCACAGTGATCAGGGCGTGTTGGATGGTCGGCCCGGCGGCCAGGGCCTCGACGAGGAACAGACGGGCCAGTGCCCGGTGCGAGGCGAAGGTGTGCACGACGACCTCGAGCGCGGCGTCCAGTTTGGCGGCGGGGTCAGTCGTCCGGGCGAGCGCCTCGCTCGTCCGCTGGAGCAGGAGTTCGGCCGAGCGATCGAGGAGGGCGAGAAAAAGCGTCTCCTTGCCCGGAAAGTGGAAGTAGAGGCCCCCCTTCGAAGTCGCCGCTACCTCGGCGACCTCGTCCATCGTCGCCTCGCGGTAGCCGCGGCGGGTGAAGACCTCGAGCGCGGCGTCCAAGATCCGTTCGCGCCGCTCGCGAGCGCGGGGCTGTCGGAGGCCGGTCTCGCTCGGGGGCTGACGTGTCGCGCTGGCCATCGTGCGCCTCCTCGAATCCGACCGACGCGTCGGTCGGATTCGAGTGTAGCACGGGTAGTGTGCTCGTGCGTACCGTTACCAGCGGGGTCGTGCCGTCGACCAGTGCGCGTCAGCGTGCGGGATCTTCCGCTCGTGAGGTCGTACGGATGAACGCTTCGAGGAAGGCGCACGCTCGGGCGAGGACGGGGTTCGTGGCCGCGTCCGGGTGGAACGGGCTGGGACGTCTGGTGCCTTCAGAGCGGTGCAGTCGTCGCCGTATCCCGAGCGCGCGCGAGCGCGCGGCGCGTCGCCTCAGGATAGTCGGTGATGATCCCGTCGACACCGAGCGCCGCCAGTTCGACAGCCCGGTCGGGTAGGTCGACCGTCCACACGTTGACGACCAGCCCTGCCACGTGGGCTGCCGCCACGACGGCGGCGCCGTGTTCCTCGAACCCCACGTCCATGGGGTGGAAGGCGTCGTAACCGCGCTCGAGCGTGATCCGGAGCTGGTCGGGGAGCGGCACGAGCGGCATCGTGCAGAGGCCGACGGGTAGCTCGGGATCGAGGTGACGGATCGTGTCCAGCACGGCGTTGTCGAACGACGAGACGAGCAGCCGCGCCCGGAGTTCAGGGCGTTCGCGCACGAGCGCGACCACGCGTTCGGCGATCGCCTGGCCGCGTTGGCGGTCGGCCGGGTCCCAAGGGGCCGACTTGATCTCGGCGTTGATGGCCACGTGCTCAGGCAGTGCGGCGAGGACTTCCGCAAAGGTCGGGATGCGCAGGCCCAAGCCCCGGAACGGGTAGCTCGCGCCGCGGTCGGTCGTGAAGGTGTACCCAGCGTCGAGGCGTTGGAGCTCGGCGAGCGTGTGCTCGTGCACGAAGCCGCGGCCGTCGGTCGTGCGCTCCAACGTGGCATCGTGGCAGACCACGAGGTGGCCGTCCCGGCTGATGCGTAGATCGAGTTCGACAGCGTCGGCGCCCTGCTCGGCCGCCAGGACGAACGCGGTCAGCGTGTTCTCGGGTACCAGTCCGGACGCACCACGGTGGGCGATGATCCAGGGGCGTCGCGGGTGGCCGGGGAAGACCTTTCGGCTGTCGGGCGTCGTCTTCATCGGCAACTACCTCCTTCATAACTTGCACCGTCCGTTCTCAGTGTCGACCGGCGAGCTGGTTGATGCGTTGCCGATTCGTGACAACTGGCCGTCGCACCGTGCACGGACGCTGCGATCGCAACGATTCGGCAACAACTGGTGCTCGCCCCCCGCGTACTACTGCAGCGAGAGGTAGAGCCACCCAGCGGGGGAGTGGTCGATGGAGCGTTCGGTCGATCTTCTGGAACGGCAGACAGCGGGAGCAGGGGACGTCGTCCCCCGGGTGGGAGTGGTGCTCGGTCGTCTCCGCAAGCAGGTCGGCGACTGGCCCTTGTTCGTGCTGTTCGTCGCTCCCAACCTGCTGTTGCTGTTCGCCTTCACGTACTGGCCTCTCGCCTACAGCCTGTACCTCAGCCTCATGCAGTGGGACCTCATCAGCCCGGTCAAGGTATTCGTGGGGCTCGAGAACTACACCTTTCTCCTCACCGACCGCGAGTTCCGCGAAGTCCTGCGCAACACGCTGGTGTTCACGCTGGGAACCGTCGGCGGCACGCTGGTGCTCGGGCTGGCCTTCGCGTTGCTGCTCGACCAGCCGCTGCGCGGGATCGCGCTGGCGCGCGGTGTGGTCTTCGCGCCGTACGTCCTCAGCGGCGCGGCTGTCGCGGTCTTCTGGGTGAACATGCTCAATCCCCGTTTCGGGGTGGTGGCGCAGGTCGCCAGTTGGCTGGGGACGGTCTCGCCGGACTGGCTCAACCATCCGCGCCTGGCGATGCTGGCCGTCCTGCTGGTCACGGTGTGGAAGACGGTCGGATTCAGCACGATCGTGTACCTCGCCGGGTTACAGCGTATCCCACAGGAGCTGTACGAAGCAGCGGCGATCGACGGGGCGGGTGCCTGGGCGCGCTTCCGGGCGGTGACGCTGCCGCAGCTAGGACCGATCACCTTGTTCCTCGTTGTCGTCCTCACGATCTCCTCGTTCCAAGCCTTCGACATCATCAAGGTGCTGACCGACGGTGGCCCGGTCAACGCGACGACGACCCTGCTCTTCTACATCTGGGAGCAGGGGTTTGTGGCCTTCAACGCGGGTCGGGCGGCGGCAGCGGCGGTGCTGCTCTTCTTCATCCTGGCGCTGGTCAGCTTCTTCCAGGTACGGATCGGTGAACGGAGGGTCTCCTATGACTGAGCGCGTCCTGCTGCGGCGCTGGCGCCGCCTGCTGGCGCGGACGGTGACGGGCGCACTCGTGCTGGCCGTGGTCGGTGTGATGGGTCTCCCACTCTACTGGGTGCTGACCGGTGCGCTCAAGACGAACCGCGAGATCTACACCTTCCCGCCGGTGTGGATACCGGGCGACCCGCAGTGGAGGAACTTCCGGGCGGCCTGGGAAGCGGTGCCGTTCGACCGCTTCTTCCTCAACAGCGTCGTCGTCACACTCGGTGCCGTGACGCTCGAGCTGGTCTTCGCGTTGCTCTCGGCCTACGCGCTGGTCTTCCTGAAAGCGCGGGGCAAGGGGCTCGTCTTCGCGGTCGTCATCGCCGCGTTGCTCGTCCCCCAGACGGTGACGCTCCTGCCCAACTATCTCACTATCGCCCGCCTGGGGTGGATCAACACCTACCAAGGCTTGATCGTCCCCGTCGCCGCAGTCGCCTTCGGGGTGTTCCTGTTCCGGCAGCACTTCCGCACGCTGCCGCGCGACCTCGTCGATGCGGCGCGGCTGGACGGGTGCGGGCATCTCGGCCTTTTGCGCCACGTGGTCGTGCCGCTCTCCCAGCCGGTCATCGTCACCTTCCTGGTCATCTACCTGGTCGCGCACTGGAACGACTTCCTGTGGCCGCTGGTCGCGACGAACCGGCTGGAGTGGCGCACCGTCCCGATCGGTGTCTCTTACCTCTACCAGGTCGAAGGTGTGCAGAACTGGGGACCGATCCTGGCCGGGACGGTGATGGCCTTGGTGCCGATGCTCGTCGTCTACGTGGTGGCGCAGCGCTGGATCGTCAAGGGGATCGGAGGTGGCGCACTGAAAGGATGAGTCGTCTGGTCGGTGGACGGAGGAGAGCGTGTCGAGGAGGGAACCGATGACGAGGACCATGACGCGTCGACGGCTGATGCTCGCGCTCGGCGGACTGTCCGGCGCAGCGTTGCTGGCTGCCTGCGGCGAGAGCAGCGCGACGCCGACTGCGGTACCGGCTGCGAGCGGTGGGAGCACACCGGCGCCGGCGAGCGCTGGCAGTGCGCCGGCGAGCCCGACGGCGCCGGCGGTCGTGCAGCGCACCGGCTCCACGGTGAAGGTCGTCTACTGGGGTTCCTTCTCGGGGAACCTCGGTGAGGCCGAGCAGGGGATGGTGAAGCGGTTCAACGAGTCGCAACAGGACGTGGTGGTGGAATACCAGTACCAGGGGAGTTACGAGGAGACGGCGCAGAAGCTGACGCAAGCGCTGGCGGCCGGCACCACCCCGGACATCGTCCTCCTTTCGGATGTCTGGTGGTTCAAGTTCTACCTGAACGACGTGCTTCTGCCGCTGAACGACCTCTTCGCAGGAGCCGGCATCGACACGAAGGACTACGTCGATCCGCTGATCGACGAAGGGACGCGGCAAGGGGTCATCTACTGGGTGCCCTTCGCGCGGTCGACGCCGCTCTTCTACTACAACAAGCAGGTGTGGCAGGAGGCGGGGCTGCCGGACCGCGGTCCGGCGACCTGGGACGAGTTCGTGGAGTGGACGAGCAAGCTGGTGGTGCGCCAGGGAGGCAACACCACGCGGTACGCGTTCGCGCATCCCAGCGCGGCCTCCTACATCGCCTGGCTCTTCCAGCCGGTCTGCTGGCAGTGGGGCGGCAAGTACTCCGACCCCGACTTCACGATCCGGATCGCCGAGGAGCCGGCCGTCGAGGCAGGCCGGTTCTACCTCGCCTCGGTACGCGACGGCTGGGCCGTACCTTCCAAGGACATCGTCGCCGACTTCGTCAACGGCACTGCCGCTGCCATGATGGCCTCGACCGCCTCGCTCCGCGGCATCCAGAACACCGCGACGTTCCCGGTAGGGACGGCCTTCCTCCCCGAGGGGCCGAAAGGGTTCGCCTGCTGCACCGGTGGCTCGGGTCTCGCGATCCTCAAGAACAAGCCGGCCGAGATCCAGCAGGCCGCGTTCAAGTACCTGGCCTTCGCCACGTCACCGGAGCAGACGGCCTGGTGGTCGCAGAACACCGGCTACATGCCGGTACGCAAGTCGGCGATCGCAAGCGAGGCGATGCAGAAGTTCTATCAGGAGAACCCCAATTTCCGCACGGCGGTCGAGCAGCTGCCCAAGACGCGCCAGCAGGACGCGGCCCGGGTGTGGATTCCCAACGGTGACCAGATCATCGGCAAGGGGCTCGAGCGGGTGACGGTGCAGCAGGAGGATCCAGCGACCGTCTTCGCCGAGGTCGCCCAGACGCTCGAGCGCGAGGCCAAGCCGGTCGTCGAGCAGCTGCGCCGCCGGGAAGGCTGAGCAGCCTGTCGCGGATGCCCGCTCACGACTGACGGTGCGCAACCGGCCCTGCCCATCGGCAGGGCCGGCTCCGTCCGTTGCAGCAGCAGCCGCCGATGGCTGGGTCAACTGCCTTCCCGTTCGTCGGGCGAGCCTCAGCCTCGCGCGTGGCCTGCCGGGTCGTACGCGTCCGCGTGCGCAGCTAGGTGGTGACCGCATTCAGCCCCAGACGACGTCGACGATCGTCCCGTCGGGGGCTGAGCGGGCGATCCCGAGCTGCACCGGTTCCTGCCCAGCCGGGTCGCGGGCGCGGTCGGCGACGAGGAGCGGGAGCACCAGCCGTGCGTTGTCGACGAGGGGGAGCGTCGCGAGCTGCGCCACCTCGACCCAGTGGAAGGTCCCTTCGCGGCTAGCTGGAACATCGAGCGGAGCGGAGAGCTCCCCGGTGAAGTAGAAGAGGAGCGTCAGCTCGCTGCTGCCCGCGCGGTGCTGCAGGAGCGCGCGGCGGAGCACGAGCGGCGGGAGCAGCTCGATGTCCAGCCCGGTCTCTTCTCGCAGCTCGCGCCGGGCGGCGGCAGCCAGGTCGGCCAGTTCGTGCGGTTCGACCCGTCCACCGATCCCGCTCCACAGGCCGGGGAAGCGGGCGCGGTCGCGGCTGCGTGCCAGGAGGAGACAGCGGTCAGCGGCGAAGAGGAGCACGATCGTGAAGGCGGCCAGCGATACAGGAGGGTGCATCGGTCTCAGCAACTGGTCGGCGGCAAGCTGGTATCGGGCTCGGTGAAGGGATCCCAGCGCAAGGCCTCGTCGACCGAGTCGAACAGCGTGATGGCGGTCCCGTTGACGACCGCGATGACGCCGTCGTCTTGGAAGAAGTAACGCAGGAAGCCGGGTTCGACCGTGTGCACCCCCGGTGCCGAGCGCAGCAGGTCGATCAGCTCCGGCTGCTCAGGAGTGGCCACGAGCGTCTCGTCGCAGGCCGAGTCGTGGTAGCGGTTCGTCGCCAGGTAGGCCAGACCGGGGATCGGCGGCAACGGCTCGCTGTGGCTGACGATCCAGTACAACGGCGGCTCGGAGAGCCATCCCGAGTCGTCGTGCACCGGTGTTCCGTCCCACGTCTCTCCGCCCATGCGTACCGTCCCGTTGCTCCGCGCCCGTCGCGCTGTACTGCGCTCGCAGCATACCATCCCGACCGTCCTCCGCACAGAGGGAAATTCGTACCGGCTCCGTAGGAATACGGTCGATCTCCATGCACGGGCTGGAGATGCAGGCGGTGGCGGTGCGTCTCACGCGCTCGGGGTAACCTGCTCTTCCTCGCGGCGGAGCGCCGCCAGCGCGAGCTTGGCCAACCCGCCCGCGACGTGCACGTTGTGCTCGCCGGGTTCCTCGCCGCGCAGCCGCTCCAGCACCGCTGCTTCCGGTGCCCGCAAGAGGTGACGGACCGCCGCTGTCGACACACCGAGGAAGCGGGCGATCTCCTCGGCCGACCAGCGGTGTTCTTCCGCCAAGACGACCGCGTAGGCGGCTTCCATCAAGCTGGGCAGCCAGGTGAGCCGGCGGAGTTCGACCAGTTGTCGCGGCCCCCCGGCCAGTTCGATCGCTTTGAGGAACACGCGGAGCGCGCGCTGGTCGATGTCCGGCGGCTGCGGTGCGACCTCGATCGGCGTCATGCTTCGTCCTCCTCTCCCGTTGCCGTGCTGCTCGCGCGGGCCAGTTCACTCAGGCGTGGACCGATCCGCACCAGCCCTTCCGGCGTGATCTCCATGAGGTGCGTCGCGGTATCGTGCCCACTCATGCGGCAGCCATCGATGCGGAACAGGCGTACCGTCTCGCCGATCGGCATCCGGTAGAGGCGCGCGTGTTGGGCCGAAAGGACCGGCTGTTTGGCCAGGACCAGCGAGCCGTCGAGGATGTGCCCGACGGCGAAGCCCCCAGCTGCTTCGGCGGTCCAAGAGTTCGTGGCCGCTGCGCTTCTGCGAGACGGCGAGTGCCGTCTGGTGCCACTTCTTGAGGAAGAGGTAGAGGGGGCGGACGATCTCGCGTGCCTGCATCTCGCGTGCCTCGTAGAAACCGGTCAGCGAATCGATGACGACCGCCTTCGCGCGGTACGTCCGGATGGCATAGGCCAGCGTGCTCAAGAGCGTGCCCAGGTCGTGAGCGAGCGTGGTATGGGTAGCGGCGTCGATCAGCACGACCGAGCGCTCGACAGTCTCGAGCGTGACTCCCATGGCCCGGGCGCGGAGCTGCAGGCTCTGGGCGACGAAGGGGCCAGGCGCTTCCGTCGTGACGAAGACGCACGGTTCGCCGTGCGGCGCGCGTTCGACCGCGAACTGCTCGACCAGGAGGCTCTTGCCGGTGTCGGAGACTCCGGTGACCTGGAGCACAGCGTACCGCGGGACACCGCCTAAGGAACGTCGTACGGGCTTTCCGTCGCGCCACTCGGTGACGAAGAAGAGGTCGTCCAGCCCGGGGACGCCGCTGGGGACGCCTTCCAGTTTGGGCACCTTCTCGGCCAGTTCGGCCAGGGGCGTCACCGCCTCGACGAGTGGCTCGTGCTCGCGCATCGCCTCCCTCCCCTCTCCCTGCTCGCTGCCAGCCCGGCTTCTACCAGTCTACGCGACTGGGCCCGGGCGAACACGGCTCGGCGCGCGACGGTACAGTGGTGCGCGCTGGCGCGTGCAGCGCACACGGAGACACAGCCGGTTTCCCAGCGGTATGCCTCGCTGGCGCAGCGGCGGCTGGGGCGCTGACCCGTAGCGACTCCCTGCGAGCGTACAGCACCTTGCCAGTGTACGTACACCATGGTACCCTGAAGGTGTACGCTGGACGTACACTGGGGGCGAGGAGGGCAGCGATGGCGACGCAGTGGGCAGAGTCGCTGGCGGTCGAGTTCCCGTTCCGGTCACCGGCGCCGGTCGTACGGTTGGTGCGGAGCGAGTCGGCTGCGCATCCCTTCGCGCTCACCATCGCTGCCGCCTGGTCGTGCTACGGGGCGCGACCCGCTGCAGTCGAGCGGGTGCTCGAGCTGTTCGAGGGAAACGGCGACGCCGCGCGCGCGGCGCGGCGCGAGCGGGCGGCGTCGCTCTACCCCGACCTCTTCGCCGCCGGTCACCACACCACCTTCCAGCACGCCCACTTCGTCTTCGTCATCGACGGTATCTCGCGCCTGGCGCTCTGGTCGTTCTTCCACCACCACCCCTTCTACAACTCGGAGCAGGTCTCGCAGCGCTACCGCGAGGTGACCGGGGCGACGATGGTCACGCCGGAGCTGCCCGAGCCGCTCCTCACGCGCTACCGGGCGGCGGTCGAGCGAGCGCTCCAGGGCTACCGGCGCTTGGTGGAGCTGCTCAGCCCGGACATCGCAGCCCGTTACGCCGCGGTCTTCCCGGCCCGCGCGCGCAGCCAGCGACCGGAGGTGCAGAAGCGGGTGCAGACGGCGGTACAGCGGCGGGCACAGGAGGTGGCGCGCTATGTCCTGCCCCTGGCGACCCCGGCTCACCTCTATCACACGGTCAATGGCCTCACCCTGCTGCGCTACTACGCCCTCGCCAACCAGCTCGACGTCCCGCACGAGGTGCGCTACGTCGTCAACCGCATGGTCGAGGAGGTACTGGCGGTCGACCCCAACTTCCTCGGCGCGCCTGGCCATCCTCTCGATCCCGAGGTGCTGGCGCTGGAGGAGACGCTCGAATACCGGGCGCTGGAGGAGTTCCGCTCGGCGGTGGGACGCAGCGCCAGCGAGGCCTTCTTCCGGGAGTTCGACGCCGCGCTCGCGCCCTATCACTCGCGCCTGGTGGCGCACACGCCGGACGGCGAACGCGTCTTGGCCGACGCGGTGCGCGCGGTGCTAGGGCGGACGCGCGCCGAGCTCGACGACGAGGCGGCGATCGCGCTGGTGCTCGATCCGGCGCGGAACCCGTATCTGGGGCACCCGCTGTACCTGGCCATGCACTCCAAGCTGATGCAGACGCTCACGCACGTCTCCTTCACCTTCCAGAAGCGGATCAGCGGGGCGGAGGACGCGCAGAACCAGCGGCACCGCGGCACGCTCAGCTCCGGTCCGGTGCTCCTGGCGCACTGGCGGGAGGAGCCGGACGTGATCGTGCCGGAGGACATCGCGCGGGTGCCGGAAGCTCTGGAGGAGTACTGGGCGACGGTGCGCGTGCTCTGGGAGACGAAGAACCAGCTGCTCGATGCCGGGGTGGCACCGGAGTTCGCCCTCTACCTCTTACCCAACGCGCACCACGTACGCTTCTACGAGTCGGGGACGCTCCTGGCCTACCTCTGGAAGTGGATCAAGCGGCTGTGCTTCGACGCGCAGTGGGAGATCTGGGAGACGGCGCGGCAAGAGACCGAGCAGGTGCGCGCGGTCTTCCCGCGCATCGGACAGTACGTGGCGCGTCCGCCCTGCGTGCTGCGCGCGGTGGCCGGCCTGCACCCGCCATGCCCCGAGGGGGAGCGCTTCTGCGGCGTCCCCGTCTGGCGCGACTACGACCCCGAGCGGTTGTGCGCGCTGCGCGTGCTGTGAGGGCAGTGCTAGTCGACTACTTCAGTTGCCCCGGTGCGCGTGACAGCGAGGCTGGTTTCGTGATCCCGTTCAGTATGCGGCCTACTGACACGAGCGGTATCGGCCTTTGTGTTTCAATCGTGGTGGGCTTGTCGCTATGGTTGAAGTTGAAGCAGCGTAAGACTGGCTGGCTAGGTGCTCGCACGGCTCGTGCCGCGATCATGACTCTCTATTGCCCACATTTGTGGAGCTTTCTGGCTGGTGCTAATACGGCAGTGTCACCGAGGTCTCTTTGTTCTTTTCGACGGCGTCATCATAAACGATGCGGAACGGCTGTGGTGGTGGAGAATCCAAGAAGCGTTGGATACGAATTATCGCATCGGTACCAGGAGCGAGTTCCGTTGGCAGTATCGAGGTAATAGCTGCCTCGGATACTCTGTCGGCTGGCAACTCTCCGAAGTAAAAACGAAGGTTCCGTGCCCAACCAGAACCAGTATTCCGAACAATGATCGTATGACCACCGTTCTCGCCGAGAGAGAACTCGGCAGTCAGCTTAGCGCCCAACCGTTCGCGCAGTTTGTCCTGACGATCCTTCCATGCCAACAATGCTGTAACCGACGTTGCCAGTGCGGTGACGACTGCAGCCACGGTGGTCAAGCTGCTGAGAATCGCGTCGGAATTCATCGCAACCTCCTGTTGATTTAGCGAACGAACTGGCGTTCGTACGCACCAACTTTAGTATACACCCGGATGTTCGACCTATCAAGGTCTCGACTCGTACAGGTGCTCGGTTCCTGCTCGTGGGCGGTACGCGGTTGGGCGACCCAGTCTGCCGGACGGTTGGTTGCAAGACATCATTGGGTCAATTCAGGGAGGCATCCGAGGCTGGCACTCTGCCATCCTGCTGTCTGGACCTTGTTAGTCATCTACACGGTGGGAGCGCAGCGTGGCCAAATCCCTTGCCGAAGCTTGTGTCCCTCGTCCATGGGTGTTTGATCCGTCCGTCCGCGATGCTGTCCACGATATCGACGAGCTTAACCAGCTGGACCCTGCTCACTTCTTTGCGGAGAACTGCGTGATGCAAGGGATGCGTCAGCTCCTCACCGACGTGTTCGAGCGCCTCGGGGGCAGTTCGGAGAGCGCTTCTAGCATGTTTCTGCTGTCTCAGTCGATGGGCGGTGGCAAGACGTACAACCTGCTCGCGCTCGGCTTTCTGGCCAAGTAGCCCACCTGGCGCGAACGGGTGATACGGGATTTATACACCCTGGATCCCCTCCAGGTAGTATAGGTCGTCGCGTTCAGCGGGCGCAGAGCGAACACCTCCGCTTACCCGATATGAGTGGCGCAGAGGTGGCACGTCTGGTGCGTAAAGACTTTCCCGGGACGGCTCTCGTGGTGCTGACTGGCTACGGCAGTCTCGGCGCGCTGCAGGCGATGCGCGCGCTCGGCGTGCGGGGGTTCCTGGAGAAGACAGCCAGCGGCGACGAGATCGTCGAGGCGGTGCGCCGTGCCGTGCGCGGTCAGACGTGGTCGTCACTGGCACGATCGGAGGTGACGTGGGGAGAACCGCTCACGCCGCGTGAGCAAGAGGTGCTCCGACTGCTTGCTGCCGGGCGTCGCAACGCGGAGATCGTGCAGTCGCTCGGCATCTCGGTGAAGACGGTCGAATACCACGTCAGTAACCTCTTCGCCAAGCTCGGCGCGCGCTCCCGGGTGGAGGCGATCCGTCTGGCGCACGCTGCCGGACTCCTCTCGCTGGAGGACGTGAAGTATGGAGGAGACTGAAGACGCGCGCATGACCGGCTCACTGATGGTTGGGTAGACTTCTGAGCGAACGGTCTTATCCCTGGGACGGACGCGGTGTGCAATGGACGACCGGCGCGTCTTCGTCATCGAGGGAGAGGAAGCCGGCTGGCTCGCGGTGCGCCGTACACTCGCGACGCTACCTGGTGTCCGTGTGGTCGGCACGACGACGAGCCAGCGGAGCGCGGCCGAACGGATTCCCCAGCTCCGTCCCGATGCGGTGCTCGCTGCCCGGGAGGTGGAGGGTCAGCCGATCGTCCCACTGCTGCGTCGCCTGCGACCTGCGCTGCCGAGGGCGACGTTCGTCCTGCTCGCCGACGACTACGACACGGCCGAGCTCTTGGCGCTCGACGACGTGGGCCTCTCCAGCTACGTGCTGTGGCGGCACCTGCGAGGCGAGCGGCTGGGCGTCCTCCTGCAGGCCGCGCTGGTGGGCGGGGTCGTCGTCATCTCGGAGCCAGTGGCCACCGCCTTTGTGCTGGCGCAGCGGCAGCGACTGCAGCCGGATCCGGTGCGCGCGCTCGACGAGCGGGAGCGGGCGGTGTTGTGGTACTTGAGCCAGGGGCTGACGCAGCGGGAGATCGCTTGCCGGTTGGGGGTACACGTCCGGACAGTGGAAGGCGCGGTCGCGCGCTTGCAGCGGGAGCTAGGCGCGACCAGCGAGTTCACGCTGGCGGTGCAGGCGATGCGGCGCGGGGTGCTGCAGTAACTCCCGAGTGCGCGCGCTGTGGTCATCCGTCGTGTCTCGTGTGGAAGACCGTAGGGATGCTTGCGGATTTCCACAGCGACGGCTGGGCCGCTACCGCAGGATACTGTTGAGCAGAGCACGCGGGTGAGTTGAAACCCGTGGGGAAGCCGGCGGCGAGCGTCTCCCGCGCCGGGCGGGCCTGCGCGCGGGGGCAGAGCCCGGAGGGACGGGAAGGAGGATCGGCATGGGGCGCCGCGCTGGATCCTGGGGTTTGACGGTGACTGCCTGAGGTGTCGTGCGCTGGCTGGAGAGGTGGCGGCGCTGGCGGGGGCGCGACTGGAGGTGCGGAGTCTGCGCGACCCGGAGGTGGCGGAGTGGCGGGTGCGCGCGCTGGGTGCGGGGGTGCCGTGGGAGCCGACGCTGCTGCGGGTGGAGGGGGAGGAGGTGCGGGCCTGGACGGGGCGGGGGCTGGTGTGGCGGGTGTGGCGGCTGCTGGGGCCGGGGAAGGCCTTGGCCCTGGCGGAGCGGCTGGTGGCCGTGCAGGCGGCGACTGGGGCGGGCGTGACCCGGCGTGGCTTTCTGGGCAAGGTTGCGGCAGCGGGGGCCGTGCTGGGGATACTGCTGAGCGGCAAGCTCGCGGTGTCAACAGCGGTGCAGGCGAGCAGCCGGGTGCCGGGAGGTGCCTCTGTCGAGCCGCCCTGGTGGGCGGTGCCGTCAGTGCAGCAGGCGGAGGTGTACGGAGCTGCGCAACAGCAGCTGCGGGAGCGGGCGCTCGACTTTGCGGTGCCGCAGGCGGTGCTTGGTGCGCGCGGTGGCAGCCCGGCAAGTGCAGAAGAGCGGGCAGTCGAGCACGTCCTGGCCGATGGGCGGCGGCTGCGGGCGGTTGCGGTTGCGCTGGGGGCTGAGGAGGTCTTGGCCTACTACGAAGACGACGCGGAGCGGCGGGCAGCGCTGCGGTGGCGTATCGTGGAGCAGGGTGGAAAACCGGATGTGCGGTTGCTCGCTGCGAGCGCCGGTGCCCTGCCAGGCAGGAAACAAGCTCAGGTTGGCGTCATGCAAGCGGACTGCAGCGAGCCCTGGGTCCCGTGTGGATGCTGCTGCGGCAGCTTTGATTGGGCAGCGTTATTTACTTGTTGTTTTCCCTGTGCAATAAGCTGCCTGAGGGACTGGCTCACTTGTCTCGTTTGCCTCGTTACCGTTTGCCCTGTTTGTATCTACACCGCGTGTCCTGGTGGTTGGACCTGCACCTGTTGCTGCTGGCCGTACTGAAGTCTTTGGGAAGGGAGGGCGGCAATGGTGTTGCCGACGCTGTTGTGGCTCGCCCTGACGGTCGCGATCGGCCTCGGCGTGGTCTCGGCCGTCGCCGAGTTGGTAGTGGGTTTCCGTCGCAAGGCGCCACGGCCGGCCCGTGCGCGGCAGTACGTCATCGCTCTCCTCGTAGTGCCCCTTTTGCTGATCCTGCTCTGGTTGCTTTGGTTTGGGCCACCGGCGTGGCTGACCCCCCCACAGCCGGTGGCAGGTAGCCTTTGGCGTCCTGTACGTCTCCCTCATCTGGTTCGGCGCTGCCCGGTACGCTTGGTACGTCTACCGCCGGGTCATACGCCCTGAGGAGCCGGCCGAAGAGCAGCGTCAGGTGGGCGGTACCACGTAGCCTCTCGCGCAGTACTCGCCCTTTGGGGCGAGGGGGCTGGCGTGGAGGTGAGGCATGGCGCTTGACCAGGTGGTGTCGCTCGTCTGCTGGTTTGTGCTGCTGCTCGTGATCTGGCTGCTTTTCGGTGTGTACGTGCTCGTGCCCGGGCATCTGCCGTTCGATAGGCCAGGGCACCGCGGCTGGGCTGTCCGGGTCGCGGGGCTGGGGATCTTGGCTCTGACGGACTGGAACGCCTGGCAGTGGGTGAGGGAGGAGCCGAGCTGGGCGAGGTTCCATGGCCTGCACCGCTGGGTGGTGCTCGCGTCTTGGCTGATGGGAACGATCGGGTGGCCGACGATCGCGTATCTGTCGGCGCTGCGGCGGTGGTGGGAGCGGCAGGCGACCGGAGGGTTGCAGGCCCAAAAGCCGCGGTAGCGGTGGCAGGGGACAGGCGGGTGACAGTGCTTTGGTCAGCGCTCGTGTGGCTCTCCTTCATCATGGCGGGGGTCGTGTGGATCGCCGCTGCGGTCGTCGGGATAGCGGTCGCTCGCCGGCGGGAGGGTCCGCAGCTGGGGCGCGTGGAGCAGACGTTGACCGCCGTCATGGTGCCGGTCGTCCCGCTGGCCTTGATCCTCCGGTTCGTCGCTCCGCCGACGGTGTCGATGGCACCTCGCAGCACGTGGGAAGTGGTCTTCGCGCACGTTTGGCACGTGTTCTCGTGGTACGGTGTAGCCAGTTACGCCTGGAGGGTGTACCACCGCTGCGCTCGCGCCAAGGGACCATCTGAGGGCCGCAATGTCAGAACGTAGCTGACCCCGTGGTCTGTTTTCCTCCTCACGCCTCGGGTGTGTCGACTCGGCGTGGCGGAGCGAGAACGGGCAAGTGGGTCGTGGTTGGCCGAGGTGCAATGCAGCGCCTCGCTGCGCGTACGAGAGGAGCGCTGTCCCGTTGGCTGTCGTGGAGCCCGCGCGCCTGGGTGGAAGCTGCGGATCGCAGCGCCGCTGCGAGGCGCGAGTTCGAGGAGGGAGACTTGGCCGATGCGCCAGCACGATAGCGCTTGGTCGCATCCCTGTGGCATGACGTTGCTGACCGACCTCTCCGAGGCGCGGTGGGTCGAGCAGAGCCTGCAGGCCGCTCCCTTTGCCCACGTCGGCGCGCTGGTCCCCGCCGGCTTCGCGCGCTTCGTCCGCTTGCTCCATCCGGCGCGGGATGCGCAGGGGAACCCGGTGCGGTGGGCTGCGGTCGCGGCTTGGAGCGGGCACCGCCTGTATCCCCGCGCGAGCTTCGAGGTCATCAGTGTCCCTCGCCCGGGGTACGGGAGCGGGAGCCCTCCCTGGACGGAGCCCCCGCGGCGGGGAAGCCTCGAGCGGGCCGATGCGGTGGCGCTGGCTGAGGTCTTGGCCGCCTTCACGACGACGCCCGACCGCTGCTTCTTCGCCGTCTGGGAGGGGTACGGTCACCTGTCGGGAGGGTTGGCCGCGCTCACCAGCTCTGGCAGAGGGGAGCCCGTGCCGCCCCCGCCTGAAGTCCGTGCCGCCCCGCGGTTAGAGGAGGTCGAGCGCCGGTACCTCCTGTACGTGGGGCCGCTGGCCCAGGTGACGAGCTTCTTCACCGGGATCTGGTCGGGCGCACCGAACCTGTGGTGGCCAGCCGATCGCCAGTGGTTCGTGGCGACCGACATCGACCTCGACTCGACGTACATCGGTGGGTCGGACGCGTTGGTCGCGGCGCTCGCCGGCGACCGGCGCTTCGAAGTCGTGCCGGCGAGCCGAGATGACCCGACGTATGCCGAAGCGTCCGAGCCCCGCTGAAACCTCGCAGGGGACTCGGGTGGCAGCGAATCCAGGCACGCAGGGACACACGCCTCGGCGCGATCCTCGATCGCCCCCGGCGAGTTGATCGAGGTGGTGTCCTCACCAGCGGAGAGCGCATACTGCGTGGCGTTTCCTGCAGCAGGCGAGAACGCTGTCGGGTGCCGTGCCGCAGAAGACCGCGCCTCGCTCGGCACGAACAGCCCTGTGGGCAGTCACCGCCGCATGGCGTGCTCAACGAGGGACACGCGCCACGGCGTCCACTCGGCTCGACCGACACGTGCCCCAGCGCGCGGGCCTCGGCGCTGGGAGGAGCGCGTGGTGGTCTCTCGTGCGCCGTGCTCGAGAGACACGCGCGCCGGGCAGACGCTCTGTGGGGGCTGGCGGTTGCGCACCCTCGGTCTTCGCACGCAGCACTGACCCAAAAGGGCGTGAACCCGCTCGTCAGCGAGCGCTGTTCTGGCTCTCCGCCCGTATGGCCCTGTACGGCTACGCCTGCGCGACCTCGCGGACGGCCTGGGCGATGCGCTCGACGCCGGGGACGACGGCCTCCTCGAGCGGCTTGGAGTAGGGCACGCTGGTGTCGAGCGCCGTGACCAGGCGCGGTGGAGCGACGAGCGCGCGGAAGGCCCGCTCGGCGAGTTCGGCGGCGATGATGGCGGCAGCCGAGGCGTGGCGCGGCGCTTGGTCGACCAGCACCACGCGGCGCGTCTTCTCGACCGAGGCAGTGAGTGTCTCGACGTCGAGCGGTGCCAGCGAGCGGGGATCGACGACCTCGACCTCGATCCCTTCCCGGGCCAGCTGCTCGGCCGCGGCGAGCGACTGCTGCACCATCCAGCCGGTGGCGATGACGGTCACGTCGCGGCCTGGCCGCTTGACGTCGGCGACGCCGATCGGGACGACGACGTCGCCGTCCGGGACAGGGCCGGGTACTAGGGTGAGGAGATAGTGGTGAAGGTAGACGACCGGATTGTCGTCGCGGACCGCGGCCTTCATCAGCCCTTTGGCATCAGCAGCCGTAGAGGGGACAACCACTTTCAGTCCTGGTACGCCCATAAACAAATTATACCAACAGTTGGCATGCTGGATGCTCCAGCCTGCTGCAAAGCCATAGCCAGCTTTGAGCACGATCGGTACTTTCACTCTTCCAGCAGTCTTGAAGTAGACGCGTGCTGCTTCGTTCACGACCTGGTCGAGCGCGACGAGCATGAAGTCGGTCATCAAGAGCTCGACGATCGGCCGCAGCCCCGCCATGGCCGCACCGATCGCCATGCCGATCTCGGCTGTTTCCGAGATGGGGGTGGGACGGACGCGCCGGCGCCCGAACGCCTGCACCAGTGGGTCGTCGTCCGTTACCGCTTGCTCCTGCCCGTAGAAGATGACGTTGGGGTCGCGGGCCATCTCCTCGGTGATGGCTTCCATGATCGCCTGGATGTAGGGCACTTCGCGAGCCATCGCTGCCGCTCCTCTCTCCATCTCAGGCGTAGACGTACCGCTGGAGTTCGCTGGGATCGGGCCAAGGGCTCTCGAGGGCGAAGCGCACGGCGTCGTCCATCTCTTCCTGTGCAGCTTGCTCGATGGCGACGAGCTCGCTCTCCGGCACGCCCAAGCTCAGGAGCCAGGCCCGCCAGCGCGGGATCGGGTCACGCTCTCGCCACTGCTCGTATTCCTCCGGCTTCTTGAACACCGCCACGGCTTCGTGTTCCTCGAAGTGCAGGGGAACCGGCGGTGGCGCGATGATGTTCCCGTGAGCGCTGAACCGGTAGAACACCGCCTCGATGAGCGTCGGTCCTTCGCCGCGGCGGGCGCGGGCCACAGCCTCGGAGACCGTGGTGAGGACGGCGATCGGATCGGTGCCGTCGATCGTCACCCCAGGCATGGAGTAGGCGCGGGCCTTGGTCGACAGCGGCTCCCCCGCAGCCGCGTTGGCGTCCTCTTGCTCTACGCGCGTCACCGCTTGGTAGAGGTTGTTCTCCAGGATGTAGACGATGGGGAGCTTCCACAGCGCAGCGATGTTGAGCGCTTCGTGAAACGCCCCTTGCTTGGAGGCGCCGTCACCGAAGAAGCAGAGGACGACTTGGTCGCCGCCGCGGACCTGAATGGCCAGGGCGATACCGGTCGCCTGCGGGATGCCCTGTCCGACGATCCCCGAGGTTCCCCAGAACTGGTGCTCGGGGTCGGCCAGATGCATCGAGCCTGCGAATCCGCGGGACAGCCCAGTCGCCTTCCCGTAGATCTCGGCCATCATGGCGCGCGGCGAGCTGCCCAGCGCGATGAGATAGCCGTGACACCGGTAGGTGGCCATGACGGAGTCGTCCGGCCGCAAGGCGGCGATCGCTCCCACGATGGTCGCTTCTCCGCCGTCCGCCAGATGCGTGTGGCCGCGGATCATCCCAGGGTGCTCGGTGAAGGTGCGTTTGACGCGGTCCTCGAACGCGCGGATCCGCACCATCTGCCGGTAGATCCAGAGGGCGCGTTCCCGGCCAGGGTAGGGAAGCGGTCGCATCGGTCGCCTCCTTCCATCGCTCGAGCTGCTCGCTCTGGCGTCCAAGGCGTGCACCACGATCATCCCGGAAGACGGTTCACGACTCAAGCAGGGTGTTCGGGAGTGCTGAACGTGTCGCTGTTGGCCGTCGCGATCACCGCTGCGCCGTACAGGGTCACGATAGCGGCCAGGTTGGCTGCGAGGAGGACACCGGTGACGGCTCCCAGGAGGCCGTACACCTCACTGCCACTGCCGAACCAGCGCGTCGCTGCGACGATGGCCAGTTTGGCAGCTTCCCAGGCAACGGCGCCGGTCAGCGCTCCTTGGGCGAGCGCGCGGAACGGGAGACGTTCCGGTAGCAGGAACCGGTAGACGAGGAGGAAGAGCGCGAACGAGCTCGCCAGACCGCTGGCGAGCCGCAGCGGGCCGGGGAGGGCGACCGAGAGCCCGCCGACGACTCCGCCCACCAGCAGCCAGAACACCGCGAGGAGTATCGCGCCCAGCGTGGTGCCGAGCCCGTACAGCCGTTCGCGCACGAGCGAGCTGCGCTGCCCTGGTGCGGCGACCGCGCGCATGCCGGCGCGCAGCGCTGTCCCGAGCACGCTGGCCGACCAGAGGGAGAGGAGGACGCTGGCCAGTGCACGCGGGCCACTCGCTGCCGCTGCCTGCCGCGTCAGGATGCGGCGGAGTTCTGGCTCGAGGGGCGCGGCCTGAGGGACTTCAGCCAGGAGGTACTCCAGGACCAGCTCGGGTCGCACCGTGCCACGCAGGAGGTAACCGCTGAACGTGGCGAACGCCAGGAGAAAGGGGCCCAGCGCGAGCAGTGCGGCCGAGGCGATGGCCGCGGCATGGACCGAACCGCCTCGGGCGCGGAAGAGCTGGGAGGCACGCCACCAGCGAGACCGTTGCCACCGCGCACGGAGCGCAGCGAGCTGCCGGCGGTACAGCGTCGACATGGAGGATCTCCTTCCCTGCGCCTCATAGCCTACCGGCCGAGCACGAGGGATGCGACGGCCGCTGCTGCGTTGCGTACCTGCGGTGCGGTGTTCAACGGGGGACGAGTTCCACGCGCACGTCGTGGAAGCGGACGGTGAGCGGGACGGACTCGAAACTCTCGACCCAGAGGCCGACGCGACCGTGGCCGAGCAAGGGGTCTTCCAGGTCGGCGACCGTCTGCCCGGCGACGCGGAAGCGGAGCCGGTCGCCCTGGGCAGAGAGTTCCAGCTCCAAGGGATCGCCGGCCGGGTCGACGCCAGTGAGCGGCGTGACGGGCAGCAGGACCGCCGGCTGCCCCGCGATCGCCAGCGAGCAGGTGGCCACCAGCTGCCCGGCGGTGCGGACGACTGCGCAGAGGTACAGGTTGCGGGAACCGTCGGCCTCCTGGGTGGAACGGACCAGCAGCCCGACCCCTGCCTCTTCGGGCAGGCTCACGGTCGCTGCGATGCGTTGGTCGGTCCCGAGCGGCAGGGAGAGCGGCTCGAACACCCCGAAGGCGTTCGGCTGGGTGAGGGTGATCGTGTAACTCCCGTCGCGGACCTCACCGGTCCCCAGCTCGCTCGACCCGGTCGGCCAGTCGCGGCTGTCTTCGGGCCGGTCGAAGCTCCACGACCTTGTGCGGGGAGTATGTGCCTGCTGCGGGTAGGGTTCTCGCCCGCGCTCGATCGGCGTGGCGCTGCGTCGTTCCCCGAGGGCGATGCGCGTCTCGAGGAGCTGGATGTGGGTCGCGGTCGGCTGGCGGAGCTGCACGCGCAGCTCGTCCCCTTGGCGGTGCTGGCGCAAGAGGTCGCAGACCTGCGCGAAGCTCTCGATCTCGGTATCGTCGAGGTGCGTGAGCAGCATACCCGGCTCGATGCCGGCCTGCGCGGCCGGGCCATTGGTGCTGACGTGCAGGACGACGAGTCCGCGCTCGGTACCGTAGCGCTCCGGGTTGCGGTGCGGACTCAGCCCGAGCCCCAGCCAGAGCAGCCCTCGTCCCTCGGCGAGCAAGGTGGCGACCTCCTGCGCGCGCTCGGCCGGGACGAAGAGTCCGTTGGGAAGGGAAAGACCGAGCACCGCTCCGTACCGGTCGGCCAGGAGCGCGCCCGCTGTCAGCCCCGAGAGGTCGACCGTCACACCGAGTCGGTCGACGTTGCGCCGCGGATCAGTCAGCGGCCCGGTCAGTGCTGCGGGCAAGCTGACGGCCGGCGCATCGAGGTTCCCAGCGGAGTACCCGTAGACCAGGACGTCTTCACCGATGTCGGGTGTACGGGCTGTCTCCAGTGGCGCGCCTGCCCCTGCACCCTCCGCGCGCACGACGGCGACCCCGTCGCAGGGGCTCGCGCCCAAGAGTTCGGCCGGTCGGAACGTCGACTCGTCTGGCAGGCGGACGTGGAGGCCTTCCGGTGGTCCTTGGTCGAGCGGCGGTACGACCGTCAGGACGAGACCGGGTGCGTAGGTGACGCCAGTCGTGGCATAGGTGGTGCCGCCTGGCAGCGTGAACTGCACGAGGACAGTGGCTGGTCGGAGGCGGGCTTCGACGTCGTTCCAGGAGAGCGCCGTCTCGCTCCGGACCGGCGCCGTCGGCGTGGGGGTTGCGCCTCCGAAGGGAAGGGCGGCGCGACAGGCGCTCGCCGCGACAACCAGGCACAGGACGACACAGACACCGATGCGGGAGCGGAGGTGTCGACTGCCCATCCTGGTCATCGCCTCGCTTTCCCCTTGCCTGCCCTCGCTGCGAGTGTAGGAGGTGATCGGGGCGCGGTTCAAGCCCCGCACCCACCGCAGGCGAGCCTCCGGTCTCGGTAGTGGCCGGCGTGCACTCCTCGGGTCTCGGGTGACCTGTTGCCCTCTGCAGGGCTCTGTCTCCGCTGCCGATATTCGCAGTGAGCGTCGACGATCGAAGCGGAGGGGGATGACCATGCTGCACCGTGCCGAGGAATCAGCGCTCTCTGCCCCGTCGAGCCAGTCCCCTCCGGTGAGGGTCGACCGGGCGTTCTGGGAGCGGCTCCTCCAGCTCTTCAGTCGTGGGCTCGCTGGGTTCTCGGGTGGGCTCGAGCTGGGAGGCACGACGCCGGAGGAGCGGGCACTGGCCCGCGCGCTGGAACACGTCCGGAGTGACGTCCACGCGACCATGCGCGGCCTCGAGGCCACGGTGCGGCGCTCGGCGATCGGGGTCGCGCGGAGCGCGCTGCGCCTGCAGGCGGTGACGCAGGAGATCGACCGCACGCGGCAGCGCGCCGAAGCTGTGACTCGTGCGTTGCGCGAGGTCCAGAGTGGTGTCGAGGAAGTCGCCCAAGCGACCGAGAGTGCTGCCGAGGCTTCGCGGTTCGTCGACCGGCAGACCGAGCACGGTCTGCGCACGAGCGAGCGTGCCGAAGCGGCAGTGGCGGCGCTCCGCGACCAGATGCACGAGGTGACGGAGCGGTTGCAGGGGCTCCTCGCCGATGTCGCGGCGATCACGCGGGTGAGCGAGCTCATCGCGGGGATCGCCAAGCAGACGAATCTCCTGGCCCTCAACGCGGCCATCGAGGCGGCGCGAGCCGGAGAGCACGGGCGCGGATTCGCCGTCGTGGCCGAAGAGGTCCGCAAGCTGGCGGAGCATGCGGCGGCGCAGACGCGCGAGATCCGCACGCTCACCGACTCCCTCGCCGCGCAGTTGACACCGGCTCGCGACGCCTTGCTGCGCAGCGTCCAGTTCGTCGAAGCGGCAGCGAACGCAGCTATCGACGTGCGCGAGGTGCTGCGCGCCACGAGTCGGGCGGCGGCTGAGGCCGCGCAGGCGGCCGAAGCGATCGCGACGGCGGTGCAGCAACAGACGGCCGCGCTGGAGCGCGCGGCGGCATCGCTCGAGGCGACGACGGAGAGCGTGGCGGCGGTGGAGCAGCAGGCGCGTCATGTGGCCCAGGAGACCTTCGCACTGGCGCAGTCGACGTCGGATGCCTACGTCTACCTCGCCACGGTCGATACAGCGACCGTGTTCCACCGTGCACTGGCCGCGTGCCGCGAGCTCGCCGAGCGCTGCCAGCGCGTCTTCGCGCGAGCGATCGACCAGGGGCGGCTGCGGCTGGAGGACGTGCTGGAGCTGCGGTACACCGAAATCACGGGACCGGCGATCCGCTCGTTGGCGCGCTTGTTCGACGTGAGCCGCGTTCCGCCCGAGGGCTTTCGCCCACCCAAGTACAGCACCGCCTACGACGCGGTGGTCGACCTCGAGCTTTCCGAAGAGATGGAAGCGGTGCTGCGGCAGGAGCCGAGACTGGTCTTCGCGCTCCCGATCGACCTCAATACCTACGCGCCGATGCACAACCGGGCCTTCTGTAAGGACTGGACCGGGATACCGGAACGCGACCTGGTGGGAAACCGGGTCAAGCGCTTCTTCTGGGACCAGCGCGTGCTAGTGCGGGGGGCGCGTGTCGGCCTCGGGCCGGCAGCCGAGCGGTTACCGAACATGGCGACGCGAGCCGACTTTCTCCGCGCTGGCTGCGACTTGCGCGAGTCACCGGAGCAACGTCAAGAGTTCCTCGTCCAGACCTACGCGCGCGATACCGGCGAAGTGATGACGGTGATCACGGTGCCGCTGTTCGTCAAGGGACACCGGTGGGGCGCTGCGCTGGTGGGGTGGAAGGAAGAGGACTGAGGTCGCTCCCGGCGATGCGGGCGATCGACTCACCCGGTGGCCTATGGTCGCGACGGTGCCTCCGAGGCTCGGACGCACCCCCAGGGGTGTCGTGCCGGCCTGGTCGTCGCCGGTGAAGCGGACGGCCCGGTGAGCGGCGATGACCGGAGCAGCGAACTCTGATGAAAGAGGGCTGTGTTGCCGATCTTTTTTCTCGGGGACACGTCGGCGTGTGACGAGAGGAGCGATACAGTGGAGCGCTATCGCGAGGCGGTAACGGTGCAGCGGCACGGTAACAGTTCGTTCGCCCCTATGCTCGAGGGTAGCGCAGACGAGGCCCAGGCTGCGGTACTGGAGCAGCTCGAGCAGTTGGCGCAGTTGCTCGCCCGCGGGGACTTGGTCGCTGCCGATGGCGTCGTACGCACCCTGCCTCCAGCGTGGCGGTCGGTGTGGGAACCGGTGGTCGCCGCCTGGCAGCAGCGCGTCGCTGAACTCCTGCTCTCCGCCTCCGGTGCGGTAGCTGAGGGGTTGCGGCCCGTTCGGGCTGCCGACGAATTCCTGCGCGCGTTCAGCCAGCAGAAGGAGCAGGCTGCGCAAGCGGCAGTCGTTGCCCGGGAACTCGCGAGTTCGGTCGAAGTCGTCTCGGGGAGCGTCGGTCAGGTATCGGAGGCGGCGCGGGGTGCTGCCGAGCGCGCGGAGGCGGGTATCGTGCGCGTGGACGAAGCGCTCCGTGCACTCGGCGAAGTCGCCCGGTCGGTCGCTGAGCTCCAGCAGCGGATCGAGGACCTCTCCAAGGCGGTCAACCCGATCACCCAAGTCTTGGGGACGATCGCGTCGATCGCCAAGCAGACGAATCTCCTGGCGCTCAACGCAGCGATCGAGGCAGCGCGGGCTGGCGAGCACGGCCGCGGCTTTGCGGTCGTCGCCGAAGAGGTGCGGCGTCTGGCCGTCTCCACGCAGGAGGCGGTCGCGGGAATTCGCGAGCAAGTGCAGGCGCTCTCGGACGGTATGCGGCGCGTCGGCGATGCGATGGGTGTCGTCGTAGAACAGGTCGAGAACGGCGCGGTCGTGGCGGCCGGTGGGCAGGAGGCGTTGGCGTCGATCCGGAAGAGCATCGATGCCATCGTCGCACCGCTGCAGGAAATCGCTTCGGCGGCCGAAGAGCAAGCTCAAGCGGTCGGGCAGTTAGCTCGGAACGTCGCCCACGTCGCGGAGATCGCCGAAACGGTCGGTCACCGAGCGGAGGACCTGACGGTGGGTGTGCTGGAGCAGATGCAGCGCCTGCGGGCGATGCGCGAACTGGTAGCGCAGACCACGCTCGCGCTGAGCGATGGGCAGCTGGTGCAGGTGGCGAAGGCGGACCACCTCTTGTGGGTGCAGCGGCTGCTGGCGATGCTCCACGGGCGGGAGCAGTTGCAACCGGAGCAGGTGGCGGACTGGACAGTCTGCCGGCTGGGACGCTGGTACTACGGGCGCGGCCGCGAGCGGTACGGTGCATCGAGCGTCTTCCAACAGCTGGAGGCACCGCACCAGCGGTTGCACCAGACGGCAGCCGAGGCCGTACGCGCCTACAACCGGGGCGAGAAGGAGCGCGCACGGCAGCTAGTGGAAGAGGTTCGGCACATCTCCGGCGAGATCGTCCGGCTGCTCGACGCGCTGCGTACAGCGTAAGGTGCTCGGGCGCATGCCGAAAGGCAGGCGTCCGAGACCTCTTGATCGTTTTTCACCCTCCCGGTAGAGTATGCGCGTGCAGCGCACTCAGCGGGAGGAGGTTGGGGTGTGAGCGAGCGGGCAGTCGGTGCTGGGACGCAGGCGGGCGAGAACTGGCTCGAGCGGTTCTTCCACCTGCGCGAACTCGGGACGAACGTTCGGACCGAGGTCCTCGCCGGATTCACCACTTTCATCGTCATGGCCTACATCATCTTCGTCAATCCACAGATCTTGAGCGCTCCTGACCCTCCAGATAAGCTCCCGATCTCGGCGGTCACCACTGCCACTGCCCTGGTGGCCGGCGTGATGACGATCGCGATGGGGCTGGCGACCAATCGCGCCTACGCGATGGCACCGGGCATGGGGCTCAATGCAGTGGTCGCCTTCCAGCTCATGGGAGCGCTCGGCCTGACAGCCGCCGAGGCGATGGGTGTCATCGTCGCTGAGGGCCTGGTGATCACCATCTTGGTGCTCCTCGGGATCCGGCGCTACGTGATGGAAGCGATCCCGCTCGAACTCAAGCAGGCCATCTCGGTCGGTATCGGTCTCTTCATCCTCTTCATCGGGCTGGTCAACGGCGGCATCGTCGCCCCCGACCCGGCGACGCTCGTCCGGCTCGGTGATCTCCGCGGCGTGCCGGTCTTCGTCACCGGTGTTGGGCTCGTGATCACGCTCTTCCTCTTAGCGCGGGGTGTCCGCGGTGCCCTCCTGTTGGGGATCCTGCTCACTACCGTCGTCGCGATCGTGGCCCGCGCCGTCACCGGGACCGAGGCCTTCCCACCTGGTGTGGCGCAGTTGCCGACGCAGTGGATCGCTGTCCCGGACTTCAGCCGGATCGGTGACTTCAGCTTCGGGTTCGTGACGAAGCTCGGTATCTTGACGGCGATCCTCGTCGTCTTCTCCATCATGCTGGCCGACTTCTTCGATACGATGGGGACGCTCATCGGGGTGGGTCGCCAGGCAGGCTATCTCGACGAGCGTGGCGAGTTCCCCCAGGCGCAGCGAGCCCTCTTGGTCGACTCGCTCGGGGCTGTCGCCGGTGGTGTCTGCAGCGCGTCTTCGGCCACGACCTATATCGAATCCGCCGCGGGTATCAGCGTCGGTGGCCGGAGCGGACTGGTCTCGGTCGTGACGGGGGTGCTCTTCTTGCTCTCGATGCCGTTCTGGCCAGTCGTGGGGATCGTGCCAGCTCAGGCGACCGCTCCAGCGCTCATCATCGTCGGCTGGATGATGATGGGTGTGCTCAGCGAGGCCGAAGCGGAGGCGGAAGGGAAGCCCTCGCGGCTGCGGGTGGGTGGTATCGACTTCGCCAATATCGAGATCGGGTTACCGGTCACGATGACGATGCTCATGATGCCGTTCACCTACAGCATCACCGACGGCATCGGCGCGGGCTTCATCACCTATACGCTCATCAAGGTGTTCCGCGGCAAGTTCCGCGAGGTGCATCCGGTGCTCTACGTGGTCAGCGCTGCCTTCGTCGTCTACTTCCTGCGGCATGCGCTGGGTTTGGTCGTCTGAACAGCGGCGCGTTCAGCGGGCTGCAGCGATGACGAGGACGACGAGCGAGAGTCCGAGTCCGTAGGCGGCCAGGACAGCGGCGAGCGTCCAGGAAAGCGCACCGAGCGGTTCCCCGCTGGCGTCGCAGCGATCGGCTTCGCCGAGACAACGCAGGAGCCAGTGCGGGCCGAGTACGATCGCCAAGAGTGCCAGGAGCACCGTGACGGTCTCGAGCATCGTGGTGCTCCTGGCGTTCCCTAGCTCTGGGCGCGCTGCCGGGTGGCGACGACAGCGACGACGATGACGAGCGCAGCGAGGGCGAGAAAGAGCAGGGCCGCGATCGCACCGCTCACCCAGCCAGCGAAGGTGAGCAGCGCCAAGAGCCCGAAGAGGGGCAGGAGGAACCAGATCAAGACTTGGAGCCGCGGCATGGCTGGACTCCTTCCGTCGCGGTGGATCGGTGGCGAGTGGCTGCGTCGCCTCGGTTCTCCGGTATAGGATCAGCATAACACGCCGCCGTATTGCGCAGCCACGGAGGCGCCTACCTCGGTGGGAACGGCGGCGCGTGCTCACGCTGCATCGAAATCGTCGCGTGGGATGTGGCTCATTCCGTCCATACCCGGTAGCCGCGGGTGTCGCGCAGGTGTTCGGGGAGCGCGGGCTCGACGTGCACCGTCACGTCGGCCGGTTGGCCGATCGCTTCTTCCACTGCGCGGGCCACGGCGCTGGCGATATCGTGCCCAGCGCGCACCGTGAGTTCTGGGTCGACTTGGATGTGGAGGTCGACCCAAACCAGGCCGTCGCCACCGCGGGTGCGGATGTTGTGGACACCGCAGACCCCCGGAACCGCCCGGACGGCCTGCTCGATCGTCTCCAGCGGGACGGGGGCCGTATCGGAGAGCGTCAAGGCGGCGTCGCGGACGATCGTCCAGGCACCCCAGGCGATCACGCCGGCGATCCCGACGGCCAGCAGGAGGTCGACGACCGGGTAACCGAGGCGCACCGCGACGAGTCCGGCGATCACCGCGATCGAGACGAACGCGTCGGCGGCGGTGTGCTTGGAGTCGGCGCTGAGGATGGAGCTCTGGAGTTCGCGTCCACGCCGCCGTTCCCAGGTGCTGACCGCGAGGTTCACCGCGAGCGTGAGCCCCATCACTGCGAAGGAGAGCGCAGTGGCTTCCGGATAGACGCGCTCGTGCAGGCGACGCCACGCCTCTTGCAAGACTTGGACGACGAGGAGCGCCATCGACCCCGCGATGATCAACGCCGTGAGCGCCTCGAAGCGCCGGTGCCCATATGGGTGGTCGGGGTCGGGCGGCCGGGCGGCGATCGCCAGGCCGACGAGTCCGACCACGTTCGCTGCGGCGTCGAGCAAGGAGTTGATCGCGTCGGCCAGGATGGCCAAACTCCCGCTCAGGAGCCCGACGACGAGCTTGGCGCTCGCGACGGCGAGATTGAGGAGGAGCACGACGACCAACGTGCGACGGATCGCTTGCGTGCGCGATGTCCTCTGCATTGCGGAACGCCTTGCCGCATTCGACTGTCCTCGGTGCAACTGTACCGGAGCCTGCGGAGGGCGGAACAAGAAAACGTGGAGATGAGAACGCGCAAACTCCGGAGTTCGCTACCGGTCGTCTTTCGGCGGCTACACCGCCGGGACGGTGGTCGCCTGTCACCGTCGTGCGTGCTGGCTGCTTGACTGCTCGCGCTGTCCGCCCGACAGTACGCCAGGGAGGGTGAGGTGCTCGCGGAAGGACGGACGATGCGGATGCAGATCGATCGGGAACGGTTGCTGTGGCGACTGGACCGGCTGGCCGAGATCGGACGGACGCCCGGTGGCGGGGTGACGCGTCTGGCCTTGACCGACGAGGACAAGGCAGCCCGCGACCTCCTGCGGCAATGGATGACGGAACTCGGGCTCGAGGTGCGGGTGGACGACCTGGGTAACATCGTCGGCCGGCGACCGGGCACGGAGCCGGATCTCGCTCCGGTGCTCATGGGGTCGCACTGTGACACGGTGCCGTACGGCGGAAGATACGACGGTGCGCTCGGCGTCCTCGCTGCGCTGGAGGTCGTTGCCACACTCAACGAGGCGGGGATACAGACGCGCCGCCCGCTCGAGGTCGTCAACTGGACGAACGAGGAAGGCGCACGCTTCCAGCCCGCGATGCTGGCGAGCGGGGCGGTGGCCGGACGCTTCTCGCGCGAGTTCGTCTACAGCCAGCAGGACGCCCAGGGGCGGACGTTCCTCGGTGGTGAACTCGAGCGGATCGGCTACCGGGGGTCTCCGGAGAACCGGCCCCGAGCAGGCCATGCCTACCTGGAACTCCACATCGAGCAGGGACCGGTGCTCGAGGAGGCGGGCGTTCCGGTCGGCGTCGTCGAAGGGATCGTGGGTATCACCTGGTGCCGCGTCGAGGTCGAGGGGAAGGCCGGGCACGCGGGGACGACGCCGATGTCGTCGCGGCGTGACGCGCTGGTGGCGGCTGCCCACCTGGTGTTGCGCGTGCGTGACCTCGTCCTCGAGGCCGGCCCCCCGGCGCTGGGGACGGTCGGCTTCTTGGTCGTCGAACCCAATGCCGTCAACGTCATCCCACAGCGCGTCCGCTGCAGCGTCGATGTGCGCCACGCTGATCCACAGGAACTGGAACGGCTCGTGGCTGCGGTCGCGGCGGCGGCTGAGGAGATCGCGCGGGCGACCGGTACCGCGATCCGGGTGGAGCCGTACTGGACGAGCGAGCCGACCCCCTTCGATCCTCGGGTGGTGGCGACGGTCGAGCGCGTCGTCCAGGAGTTGGGCTTACCGTACCGCCGGCTGTGGTCGGGCCCTGGACACGACGCGAAATACATGCAGGACATCTGCCCCAGTGGGATGATCTTCGTCCGCAGCCGGAACGGCCTCAGCCACTGCGAGGACGAGTACAGCGCGCCGGAGGACATCGAGGCGGGGGCCAACGTACTCTTGGGTGCCGCGCTCGAACTGGCTAACCAGCCGTAGCCTACTGGGCCGCACTGTGCCTCAAGGGGGAGCGCGCCTGCAGCGGCCAGGTGTTTCGTGCTGCTCTGCGCCTCGTGCCGCGGCGTGCGGCGCGCTGGTGGCGTACTGCGCTCGTGGACTGCATCTCCTGCGTCCGTGAGCGGTGCAACCGAGTGCTCGTCTGCTCGCTCGGCTCAGACGTGCGAGGCGGCGGACTGAAGCGGCAACGGGGTCGTTGCCTTTTGCGAGGAGACACCTGCGCGAGCGCTATAGTTGTGCGCTGGAAGAGAGGCGGACGGTGAGACGCAGAGCGAGGAGGATCGATGGCCAGCTTCAACTGGATACCGATCAAGCAGTACACCGATATCCTCTACGAGCGGCTGGAGGGAGAGGGGATCGCCAAGATCACCATCAACCGGCCGGAGGTGCGCAACGCGTTCCGCCCGCTGACGGTACAGGAGATGATGGACGCTTTCGCCCATGCGCGTGACGACGGGTCGATCGGCGTCGTGCTGCTGACCGGGGCAGGTGACAAGGCGTTCTGCTCGGGCGGCGACCAGCGAGTCCGCGGCCACGGCGGTTACGTCGACGACCAGGGGATCCCGCGGCTCAACGTGCTCGACCTGCAGAAGCAGATCCGCTATCTCCCCAAACCGGTCATCGCCGTGGTGAACGGCTATGCCATCGGTGGCGGACACGTCCTGCACGTGGTATGCGATCTCACGATCGCAGCCGAGCACGCCCGGTTCGGCCAGGTCGGGCCGCGGGTCGGGAGTTTCGATGCTGGCTACGGCGCGACCCTGCTCGGTCGGATCGTCGGGCACAAGAAGGCCAAGGAGATCTGGTTCCTCTGCCGCCAGTACACGGCGCAGGAGGCGCTCGAGATGGGGCTAGTGAATGCGGTCGTGCCCTACGAAAAGCTGGAAGAGACAGCGGTCGAGTGGGCGCGCGAGATCCTGGAGAAGAGCCCGACGGCGATCCGGTTCCTCAAGGCAGCCTTCAATGCCGATACCGACGGCTTGGCCGGACTCCAGCAGCTGGCCGGTGACGCGACGCTGCTCTACTACCTGACCGACGAGGCGAAGGAGGGTCACCGTGCCTTCCTCGAGAAGCGGAAGCCGGACTTCTCGAAGTTTCCCCGTTTCCCGTGACGGTGAGGGGCGCGGATGCCGGAGGTAGCCAGTCGCACAGCGAGTGCGGACATGGTGCGGCCAAGCTGGCGCGTCTGGTGGCTGGGGGCGCGCCCGGCGACGCTCGTCGCGGCTGTTGGGCCAGTGCTCGTCGGCACCGCAGTCGGCGTGCGGGAAGCTGGTGCAGTGCGCTGGGGGCCGTTCCTGGCCGCGCTCCTGGCGGCTGTGCTGATCCAGGTGGGCACGAACTACGCCAACGACCTCTTCGACTACCTGAAGGGGGCTGACCGGCCGGAACGTGTCGGACCGACGCGGATCACGGCGCGGGGACTCGTGACCGTCCGCCAGATGCGCTGGGCGGTCGGGCTGACGTTCGGTGCAGCGACGCTCCTGGGGCTGTATCTGGTCTGGGTCGGTGGGTGGCCGATCCTGGCGATCGGACTCGCCTCGATCGCGGCGGGGATCCTGTACACGGCGGGTCCGTGGCCGTTGGGGTACGTCGGCCTCGGCGACCTGTTCGTGTTCGTCTTCTTCGGTCTGGTGGCTGTCGGCGGCAGTGCCTATCTCCAGACGGGAACGCTCTCGCTGCTGGCGCTCGCGGCTGCGGTGCCGGTGGGGTTCCTCATCACGGCGATTCTGGTAGTCAACAACTTGCGGGACATCCCGACCGATCGTGCGGCCGGCAAGCGGACACTGGCGGTCCGGATCGGTGACCGCGCGACGCGGTGGCAGTACGCAGTGCTCGTCCTGAGTGCCTACCTCGTGCCGTTGCTGCTGTGGCTCTTCGATCGGACGGCGCCTACCGTCCTCCTCGCGTGGCTGACGCTGCCGCTGGGCCTGCACGTGGTCCGTACGGTACTGGCTGGAGCGGCAGGGGCGGCGTTGAATCCGGTGCTCAAGCGGACGGGACAGCTGCAGCTGGCGTTCGCTGCGCTCTTCGCGTTGGGGATCCTGTGGTGAAAGGATTGTCCCTGCGCTGGTGGCCGTACGAGCTGACGCTGCGTGCACCGCTGGTGACAGCTGGAGGCACCGTGCGGCGACGCTGCGGGCTGCTCGTGCGGCTGGAGGATGCAGACGGTGTGAGCGGCTACGGTGACGTGGCACCGTGGCCGGGGAGCGAAGACGAGGCGCTTCCCGCGGCGAGTGCGTGGCTGGAGGCGGTGCGGCGTGCGGTGCGGGAGCCAGTGGACGTGGTGCGGGCGGTCACGACATATCCCGCTCGATCCGCAGCCGAGATCGCCGCGCGCGCGGGGCTCGAGACGGCCTTCGCCGATTGGTGCGCTCGTCGCGTAGGGCGTCCGCTCGCGCAGTGGCTGCGGGCGGACGCCGCGGCTGCTGTGCCGGTGAACGCGCTCCTCGGCGTGGCCGATACAGCGACGACGGTCGCGCAGGCGCGGGCGGCGGTGCAGGCTGGCTTCCGCACGCTCAAGCTCAAGGTCGCGCTGACCCCGGAGGAGGTCGAGCGTGTGCAGGCGGTGCGGGCTGCGGTCGGAAGGGACGTCCGCCTGCGCCTCGATACCAACGGCACCGCCACTGTCGAGGCGGCCGTCGCGTTCGCCCGCGCCGTGGCGCCGCTCGCTGTCGAGTACCTGGAACAGCCGGTCGCGACGCTCGAGGAGTGTGCAGCGCTGCGACGCCGTTCGCCGGTGCCGCTCGCTCTGGACGAGACCCTGCTCGGCCCGGGAGCGGTCGAGCGGGCGCTGGAGCTTGGTGCGGCTGACGTGCTCGTCCTCAAGCTGCCGCTCCTCGGAGGCCCGCGCGCTGTCCTGGCGGCAGCCGAGCTGGCCCGCTCGCGCGGCGTCGACGTCGTGGTGACCGGGATGCTCGAGTCGGGGGTCGGCCTGGCGGCCGCAGTCCACCTCGCTGCAGCAGTCGGGGGGAACTGCGCGCACGGTCTCGCACTGGCGCAGCTCGTCGAGTCGCTCGGGATCGCGGAGGGCCTAGAACCGGTAGACGGGGTGGTACGTGTGCCGACGGCCCCGGGCTTGGGGGTGACAGTGCTGTCGGATCGAGACGAGGAACGAGAGTGAAGCGCGCAAGGAGCACGCTCTACCTGATCGGGGCGGGAGTCGTCCTGACGATCAGCGGTTTCCTGCTCGCTACCGCCACGGTGCCCTGGCTGCTGCCGCTCTGGCGTCCGGTGGCGAACGGCACGGTCGTCGCCGGTACGGCGGTCGTCGTCGCTGGCTGGGTGGCGATCGGTGCCGGGTTGGCCGGAGTCGGACGTCGCTGGCGCGGTGCGCTGTTCGGGTTCCTCGCCTACTGTCTGGTGGGCGCTCTCTGGACGGCCGCCTTCGTGCTCACCGATCCCTGGGCGGTCGACTACGAGCGGGTCGACCTCGCGCGTTTCGTCGTCTACTCGGTGTTGCTCTGGCCGTACGCGATGGCGTACGTGGCCGGATGGTTCGGTCTGTCTGGTGTCTGAGAGGCGCGTGCATGCGTTTGCCCGAGTGGCTCGCCTGGCGAGCGGCGACGAATCCTGATCGTCCAGCGCTGCTCTGGCGTGACCGGCAGTGGACGTTCGCCGAACTCGCTTTTGCGGCCGATAGGGTAGCCCGGCAGCTGGCGTGGCTCGGTGTGGCGCGAGGCGATCGGGTGGCGGTCTGTGCGACCAACCGGCCGGAACTGGTCGTGCTCGTCCACGCGGTGAGTCGGCTGGGCGCGGTGCTGGCGCCGCTCAACGTCCGTTTGACGGCCGAGGAGCTCGCGCGCCAGCTCGACGACGCTGAGCCGCGCGTCGTGCTGGTCGAGGCGGCCACGGCAGCGCTGGCTCGGGGCTGGTCAGGGCGCATCGTGGATATCGAGCACGAGCTCGAGACGCTGCCCGAGGAACCGGTCACGCTCCGGCGAGAGGTGGAGCTCGCCGAGGTGCACACGCTGGTCTACACGTCGGGCACGACCGATCGACCGAAGGGCGTGCTCCTCACCTACGGCAACCATTGGTGGAACGCGCTCGGCTCACAGCTCAACCTGGGAACTGTCCCGGACGACCGGTGGGTCCTCTGTCTACCACTCTTCCACGTCGGTGGCCTCTCGATCCTGTTCCGGAGCGTCATCGGTGGTCTTGCGGTCGAGCTGCACGAGCGCTTCGATCCGACCCGCGTGAACGAGGCGATCGATGACGGCGCCACCCTGGTGTCGGTCGTCGGCACCATGCTGTGGCGGATGCTGGAGGAGCGTGGAGGGCGGCCGTATCCGGGCCACCTGCGCGCCGTCCTGCTCGGTGGTGGCCCAGCACCGCGTCCCTTGTTGGAGCGGGCGGTGGCGCTCGGGGTGCCCGTCCTGCAGACGTATGGCTTGACGGAAACTGCGTCGCAACTGGCGACGCTGGCACCGGAGGATGCCCTGCGCAAGCTCGGCTCGGCCGGCAAGCCTCTGTATCCCAACCAGCTGCGGGTGGTGCGACCAGACGGGACCCCGGCGTCGCCCGGTGAGCCGGGCGAGATCGAGGTGCAGGGGCCGGTCGTCACGCCCGGGTACTGGAGGCAACCGGAACGCACGGCCCAGGCGTTCCGGGACGGCTGGTTCCGGACCGGCGACCTCGGGTATCTGGACGAAGAGGGGTACCTGTACGTGCTCGACCGGCGCGAGGACCTGGTGGTGACCGGGGGCGAGAACGTCTATCCAGCCGAGGTGGAGGCGGTGTTGCTCGCGCATCCAGCGGTACGGGATGCCGCCGTCGTCGGGCTACCGGATATCGAGTGGGGGCAGCGGGTCGTCGCCGCCGTCGTGCTCGAGGGAGGCAGCACGGTGAGCGAGCGCGAGCTCATGGACTGGTGTCGCCAGCGCTTGGCGGGTTACAAGGTGCCACGGGCGATCCGGTTCGTCGCCGCTCTGCCGCGCACGGCGAGCGGGAAACTCCAGCGCTGGCGTGTTCGCGAGCAGTACTGGTCGGACTGAGCAGGAGGCCGTGTGCCTCGGGGCGAAGGCTGGCAGTGCGGCAGCGATCCCTGGGCACCGAAAGCAATTTCCAGCGCCGATTCCGGCGGGTTCCGTGTACAATCCGCGGGGAGGGTGACGACGGCGTCCGTGCATGCTGAACGGGGTGGGGTGATGTATCTGCTCGATCAGCCAGATGCGGCATTAGCGTATCGGCGGCAGTATCGCGGGCTGATCGGCATCGCGAGCAAGGTCCCCTTGCGCGACCGGGCGATGCTCAGCCTCGTCTACACGCCAGGGGTCGCCGAGGCCTGCCGCGTCATCAGCCGGGACGAAGTCGCGTCGTTCGACCTGACCGGCCGCGGAAACACGGTCGCCATCGTGACCGATGCCTCGGACCTCTTCGGCCCGACGCGCGCACCGGTCGAGGCGGCGCTCCCGCTCCTCGAGGCTAAGGCGGTGCTGTTCAAGACCTTTGCTGGCGTCGACGCCGTCCCGATCGGGGTCGATCTCACCGATCCGCTCGCGATCGTGGAGGTGGCACGCTCGCTCATCCCTACGTTCGGAGCGATCTGCCTCGACCACATCCGTGCGCCGCACAGCTTCACGATCCAGGATCACTTGGAGAAGGCGGCACCGATTCCGGTCTTTTCCAACCAGCACCACGGGACGGCGATCCTGGTGCTGGGTGCCCTCAAGAACGCGCTCGAGGTCGTGGGCAAGCGGCTCGAGCAGGTGCGTGTCGTCATCGCCGGCGCCGGGCTAGCTGGGATCGGGGTGGCCCGGCTGCTGACTCGTGTGGGCGTCAAGGATCTCATCGTGTGCGACCGGGCCGGAGCGATCTATCTGGGTCGTCCGTACCGGATGAACTGGGCCAAGGCGTACCTGGCCAAGGAAACGAATCCGGAGCGTCGTCGCGGTACGCTGGCGGAAGTCCTCGAGGGGGCGGACGCCTTCATCGGGCTGGCGCGAGGCAATATCCTGACCCCGGAGATGGTCGCCAAGATGGCGCCGGACCCGATCATTTTCGCGCTCGCCTTGCCGACCCCCGAAATCGACCCGGCACTGGCGCGGCAAGCCGGAGCTGCGGTCGTGGCGACTGGCCGCTCGGACTATCCCAATATGATGGACGTCTCGCTCGTCTTCCCGGGCGTCTTTCGCGGTCTCTTGGACTCGGGCGCCCGCAACATTCGCCTCCGCACGCTCATCTATGCGGCGGAGGCACTGGCGAGCCTCGTGCCGCCGGAGCAACGCGGACCCGACCACATCGTGCCGCAGATCTTCGATTTCCGCGTCGCCCCGGCGATCGCGGCGGCGGTCGTGCAGGCGGCGCTGGAGACGGGCGAGGCGACGCGCCCGGTCGATCCGCAACAGGTGGCGGAAAACACGCGGCGCTATATCTACGAGGGGGCGTTCGAGCCGCCGCGTCCCTCGAACCGGCGCCCTCGGTCGCTGGCCGAGCAGGCCTTGGATCTCCGGCGGCGGTACCGGGGTGTGCTCGAGATCCGCAGCAAGCTTCCCGTGCGTGACCACCATATCCTCAATCTGCTCTACCTTCCCCCTGCAGCGCTCGCTCCGGTCGAGGAAGTGCGGCAGCACCGGGAAGCCGTCTACGACCTAACGGTCAAGGGGAATCTCGTAGCGATCGTCACGGACGGGAGTGCTGTGCTCGGACTCGGCGACATCGGGCCGCAAGCCGCCTTGCCGGTCATGGAAGGGAAAGCGGTACTCTTCCAGTCGCTGGGTGCCGTGGAGGCCTTCCCGATCTGCATCGCCGAACGCGACCCGGAGCGGATCGTCGACATCGTGGCCGCGATCGCGCCGTCGTTCGGGGGGATCAACCTCGAAGATATCTCGGCGCCGCGCTGCTTCGAGATCGAGGCAGCGCTGAAGGAGCGCCTCGACATGCCGGTCTTCCACGACGACCAGCACGGCACCGCGATCGTCGTGCTCGCGGGGCTGATCAACGCCTTCAAGCTACGGGGGACGCCGCTCAGTGAAGCGCGCATCGTCATCAACGGTGCGGGTGCAGCTGGTATCGCGACGGCCAAGTTGCTCTTGGTGTACGGTGTCGGCGATATCATCCTCTGTGACCGGCACGGCGCGATCTACCGCGAGCGCGAACTCGGCATGAACCGGTACAAGATGGAGATCGCCCGTCTGACCAACAAGACCGGCGTCCGCGGTGGACTGGCCGAGGCGCTGGTCGGAGCGGATGCCTTCATCGGGCTCTCGAGCCCGAACATCTTGACGCCGGAGATGATCCGTACCATGGCGCCCGATCCCGTCATCTTCGCGCTCGCCAATCCGGATCCGGAGATCCATCCCGACCTGGCTCTGGAGGCTGGTGCCTTGGTGGTGGCGACGGGCCGTTCCGATTTTCCGAATCAGGTCAACAACTCGCTGGCGTTCCCGGGCGTCTTCCGCGGGGCGCTCGACGTGCGGGCGCGCGACATCAACGACGCCATGAAGCTCGCGGCAGCGCAGGCGATCGCCGATCTGGTGCCGCCACGCCAGCTCTCGCCGCAGTACATCATCCCCGACAGCCTCGACCTCAAAGTCCCACCGGCAGTGGCAGCCGCAGTCGCGCGTGCGGCGATCGAGACCGGGGTGGCGCGTGTCCAGCTCGACCCCGAGGACGTGGCCGCGCGGACGCAGGAGCTCCTCTACGAGGGCGCTCGCCGCTAGCGTCTCCTCGGAGCGACTCGACCACTCCCGAGGCGTCGCGGTCGGGGAGCGCGCGACCCAGCGTCGGGACTACACGTCGGTTTCTGCGGCGAGGCGGTGGCCGAAACGCTGAGGCGATCGTGTTCTCACGCGGAGCGGGTTCCACCGTGCGAGCGCGTGACCGCGCCAGCCGACGGTGGACGTGCGCTGGAGAGTTCCCAAGACGGATACGGCCAGCGCCGGCGTGCAGCTTTGTGCAGTTCCACGACAACCAGGATGCTCGTTGCCACGAGGACGATCTGCGGCCACAACTCCCACGGTATCGGCTGCACGCGGAGCACGTAGCGGAACCCGGGAAGATACAGCGCTGCGACGTGGAGGATCAGCGCGGCAGCGCTGGCGACGAAGAGGAAGCGGTTCGCGAACGGAGAAACGCGGAACAGCGAACGTGTGCTCGAGCGTGCGTTGCCCACCTGGAACGTTTGGTAGAGCACCATCGTGGTGAGCGCGACCGTCCGTGCCAAGTCGAGCGATCCGTACTCGGTAAGCGTTCGTGCGAAGAGCCAGAGCGTTCCGGATGCCATCACGAGACCACTCAGCGCGACGCGCTCCCAAAGGAGCGCCGAAATGATCCCTTCGCTCCGTGGGCGCGGGCGGCGGCGCATGAGGTCTTCTTCCTTGGGCTCTACGGCGAGCGCGATGTCTTGAATGCCGTTAGTGACGAGGTTGAGCTAAAGGAGTTGCGCCGGGTAGAACGGTAACGGGAGTCCCAAGAAGAGGGCAGCGGGGAGCAGGAAGACCATCGCTGCACCGGTCGAGAGCAAAAAGAACGTCGCTTTGCGGAGGTTGTCGGTGGCTGCTCGTCCTTCTTCGACGGCTGCAGCGATGGTGACGAAGTTATCGTCGGCCAGGACGATGTCGGCTGCCTCGCGGGCGACGTCGGTGCCGCTCTTCCCCATCGCGACACCGACGTCGGCTGACCGCAGGGCCGGCGCATCGTTGACGCCATCGCCGGTGACGGCGACTGTTTCGCCGAGTGCCTGGAGTGCCCGGACGATCCGCAGTTTATGCTCCGGCTCGACGCGCGCGTAGACGTTCACAGCTCGCAGGTGCCGCTGGAGCGTCTCGTCGTCCATACCTGCGATATCGCGACCCGTCAGGACCGTACTGCCCGGCGGAGCGATGCCGAGCTCGGCTGCGATGGCAACGGCGGTCGCCGCATGGTCGCCGGTGATCATCAGTACCCGGATGCCAGCGTCGTGACACCGCGCGATCGCTTCCTTCACGCCAGGACGGGGAGGATCCCAAAGTGCGACGAGCCCCAGGAACACGAGATCAGTGAGCTGAGTGAAGGCGCGTTCGTCTGCAAGCGTCGACTCCCCCGCAGCGATGCCGAGGACGCGGTAGCCGCGTCCAGCGAGCGTCGAGGCTACGGCGCCGACGACGGCCGGGTCCAGCGGCGTGCGACCATGCTCACTGAGCCAGGACGAGCACATGTCCAGCACACGCTCTGGTGCTCCCTTGACGAACAGGATCGGGTGGGCGTCGGCCGCACAGAGGATCGCTGCGAACTGCTGTTCCGGCTCGAAAGGGAGCAACGCGAGTGGTGACAGGCGCCGTCGCAGGGTGTCGATATCGATGCCCTCTTGCTGTGCTGCGAGGAGGAGTGCGATGTCGGTCGGGTCGCCTGCACTGTCAGCTGGTCCGCTTCCGAGGTGCGCCTCGTTCGCGAGCGCACCGCCGAGGAGAACCAATTCGTGCGGAGTCAGGGCTCCGAGCAGGGTGGCGAACGTGACACGCTCCGGGAGTCGCGTCGATGCAGCGCGAGGAATCGTTCGGCGCGGGAGTGCTTCCTCTCGCCCCGCTGCCCAGACAGCACGTACTGTCATCCGGTTTTCCGTGAGCGTCCCCGTCTTGTCGGATCCGATAACGGTCGTACTGCCGAGCGTTTCGACGGCCGGGAGATGGCGGACGATCGCGTTGCGCCGAGCCATCCGTTGCACGCTGACCGCGAGGACGATCGTGAGGATGACCGGAAGATCCTCCGGAACGATTGCGACCGCCGCACCGACCGCGAACGTCAGGAGGGTGACCGGGTCGTCACCCCGCACCAGGCCGATCGTCGCGATGGTAACGATACCGCCCAGCACGAAGGCTGCGACCGTGCGCGCGAAGCGAGCGAGGCGTTGCTGGAGCGGTGTCGGTGGCGGCTTCTCCCGTTGTGCAAGAGACGCGATCCGACCGACTTCGGTGCGTGCGCCGGTCGCCACGACGATCCCGCGGCCGCGTCCACTCGTGACGACTGTGCCGAGGTATGCCATGCATGTCCGGTCGGAGAGCGGTGTGTCTGGATCGACCGGGTCGGTTCGTTTGGTGACAGGAACCGACTCGCCGGTGAGGATCGACTCGTCGACCCGTAGCGCAACGGTCGTGAACAGCCGCAAGTCGGCAGGAACTCGCATACCCGACTCGAGGAGCACGATATCTCCGGGCACCAGCTCCTCGCTCCTGATGACTCGTTCCGCGCCATCGCGGACGACGCGGGCTTTGGGGGTGAGGTAACGGAGGAGCGACCGGATCGCTCTCTCGGCACGCCATTCTTGGACGAAACCGAAGACCGCATTGAGCGCGAGCGCTGCTGCGATGACGGTCGCGTCGATCCATTCCCCGAGGACGGCTGCGATGAGGGCTGCTGCTCCGAGCGCACCGATGAGCGGGCTTGCGAACTGGTGGCCGAGGATGACCAGCGGGCTGGGCGGCGGAACGTCGGCGAGGCGGTTGGGACCGATGCGCTCGAGACGACGACGGGCCTCGTCCGACGACAGCCCATCGGGACGGGTCGCGAGCGCCTCGAAGACCTGCTCGGTGGGCAGCGCGTGCCAGAGGGGAGCGGAATCGACGATAGACCGTTCCAGTGGCCCGTCGTTTCCCGCCTGCATCACCTCGTCCTCGCGTTCAGGATCTCGACCGGTGCAGGCGGGCGACCGCTTTCAAAATGTCGTGCCGCGTCACGATGCCGACGAGCCGACCGTCGCGGAGCACCGGCACATGTCGGACGTTCTGTGCCACCATGCGTTCAGCGAGTTCGCTCAGCGACATGTCCTCGGTCGCGGTAACTTCCGGCTCGCGCGCGATGTCACCAGCCTTGAGCTGGCGAGCTTCGGCGTAGAGCTTCTCGAGTTGGTCGGGGTCGATCCAACGACCGAACAGGTGCGGTGCACGGAAAGCCGAGAAGGGAATCGGCCGTTCCTGCATCAGGAAGTCTTCTTCCCGGATCAGCCCCAGGAGGCGGCCGTCCGATGCGACGACAGGAACCGCCCCGATCTGGTGCTCGAGCATCAGACGGGCGACTTCTTCGAGCGTCGCTTCCGGACCGACGGTCAACAGGCTGGGTGTCATGATGTCGCCGACACGGAGCGGTTCAGCGGCCGGCGCGGACGTCTCCAGCGCGCGACGGATAGCCGGTGACCGGTGCAAGAGCAAGGGAACGACCGTCGCATGCAGCACGTGCTCGGCGGTCGAGCCCAAAAGCACGCGGCGCACACCGCTCTGCCCGTGGGTGCCCATCGCGATGAGGCCCACGTGGCGATGCATCGCCTCCGAGGCGATCGTCTCCGCCACGGGGCCACGCGCGAGGCTCCACTCGACGGGGACACCGCGAGCGCGGACCCGTTGGGCGACTTCGTCGAGGTAGCGTTCCCACGTTGCGGGGTCTTCATCGTCGGTGAGGACGTGCAAGAGGTGCAGTGCGAGTGACTCCTCACCACCGCTGAGGAGCCGGAGCGTGACGTCGATCGTTTCTTCGGCCAGCGGTGAGCCATCGAGCGGGACGAGGACCGGGGAGAGTTGCACGGGCGTGTTGGGAGCTGGGATCGGCACACGGGCGCGGACGACGATCGCCGGTACCGGAGCGCGCTGGACGACGCTGAACGTCACGCTACCGACGAGCAGCCGGGCGACGCCGACTCGCCCGTGACTGCTCATGACCAGCGCGGCGGCCTCCTGCTCGGTTGCGTAGGCGACGATCTCCTTGGCTGGTTCACCGAGTCGTACTTCTACCCGGCACTGCACGTCGGTGAGAGTCGAGGCCAGTCTCTCGATCGCCTGTCGTCGCTGGTCGAGCCAGCGCTGGACGAGCCGCTGCACCTGCTCGCCCTCCGCCTCGAGGTAGGAGCGAAGCGACTCGGTGATCTCGACGACGGAAAGGAGGACGAGATCGGTGCGGAGGCGCTGCGCGACGGCCCGACCGTACGGGATCGCGCAGTGGGTCACCCGCTCCGGGTCGAGATAGGTCGGGAGTACCGGAACCACTACCGGACCAGCCATCGCTTGTCCCTCCCCTGCCCAGTCGACGACGCATTCTGGTTGTAGCCTAGCATGTTTCGAGTCCGCTCGTCGTCGGACGGAGACTCGACGCTGTGTCCTCGCCAGGTACCCGACGGTATCGCAGGGCCAGCCTCCCGCGGCGCGGAACGCCTCGGCTCATGAGCGCAATTGTGTAATACTGTAAGCGTGGGAATAGACAGAAGGAGAAGGGTATGGGTCGGGATCCTTTGGCAGCGGAGCTTCGAGCGTGGTTCATAGGCCGCTTGCCGTCCGACTGGTTCGTCGAGCCTCCCGAGGTGCAGTACGACCGCGACGAGATCCTCGTCATCGGTCGCTTGCCCGAGCCGGAGCTCCCCGAGGGGGCGAGCGAGGAGCAGCGCCGGGCTGCGTGTACGGCGCGCATCCAGCGCTTTCGCGAGGAGACGCGTGGGCAGCGCATGCGGATCGCGAGCGAGGCCGAATATCGGTTCGGCCGCAAGGTGTCATGGGGAGCTGTCTGTGGGCCGGTGCGTCAACTCTTCACAGTGCTCAGCGTGCCAGTGATGACGCGGCTCCGGCTCGCTGAGCGGCAGGTGCTGGACACGTTGGTCGAAGCGGGCATCGCGCGCAGCCGGAGCGAGGCACTGGCCTGGTGTGTCCGACTGGTCGGGCGGCACCAGGCCGAGTGGCTGGAGGAGCTCCGGCGGGCACTCGTCCGCGTACAGGAACTCCGGCAAGCGGGGCCGGATGTGGACGATCGATGAGAGTGCGAAAAAGACCGCGAGCACAGGAGGTAGATAACCCATGCTGCGGCAGGAGTATCAGGTACGACTCGTGGCGCACCACGAGCAGCCGTTCGAGGGAAGCGGTACCCTTCTCCCTCCCGAACCGGAGGCGCTGCTCGACGCCTTTTCGCAGGCCGTCGTGCGCGTCGTCCAGCGCGTCGCACCAGCAGTCGTCGGTTTGCGTGTCGAGCGTGCGCTCGGGCGTTCGCCGCGACTGGTCGAGGTGCAAGGCGCGGGCTCGGGATTCCTCATCGCGCCGGACGGTTACGTCCTGACCAACAGCCATGTCGTGCACCGAGCGAAGCGGATCGTCGTCTCGCTCGCCGACGGGACAGAGCTGCGCGGTGAGTTGGTCGGGGAAGATCCGGCGACCGATCTGGCCGTGGTACGTGTGCAAGCCGCGGGCTTGCCGGTCGTCCTACTGGGTGATTCGGACCGCCTCCAGGTCGGGCAGCTGGTGATCGCCATCGGGAACCCACTCGGTCTGCAGGCGAGCGTGGTCACCGGTGTGGTGTCGGCGCTGGGGCGTTCCCTGCGTGGGCCCGACGGACGGCTGATCGAGAACGTCATCCAGACGGATGCTCCGCTCAATCCCGGCAACTCGGGCGGGCCGCTCGTCGACACGCGTGGAGAGGTCGTCGGCGTCAATACGGCGATCGTCGCGGGCGCGCAAGGACTGAGTTTCGCCGTTCCCGCCAACACCGCGCAGTGGGTCGTCGGCCACTTGTTGCGCGAAGGGCGCGTGCGCCGCGCCTGGCTCGGAATCGTCGGTGAACTGCGCTCGGTGCCGGGGCGCTACGTGCCCGAACGCGGCGAGTCGCGCGCAGCCGGGGTGACGGTGCTGCAGGTGATCCCGCAGAGTCCGGCCGAGCGTGCCGGTCTGCGCCCGGGCGACGTCATCGTCAGTCTGGACGGTGTCCCGCTCCGCTCGCCGACCGATCTGCAGCGCCTCCTCAGCCGCGCACCGGTCGGGAGCGTGGTCACACTCGGTATCGTCCGGCAGGGCACGCTGCGCACCTGCCAGGTCGAGCTCGCAGCTGAGCCGATACCTGCTCCCTAAGGCAGGCGCGCGACCTCCGGGAACAACCGGCGACCGACCACTGTGAAGGCGAGTGCGAGACTCGCCGCTGCGGCGACGGTGAGCGGCACCCCGGCGAGTTCGCCGATACCGCCCAACGCCATGGTGCCGAGCGGCATGAACCCCATCGGGATCAGCGTATAGAGCGCCATCACCCGACCGCGGAACTCGTCCGGTACGATCAGCTGAATGAGCGTGTTGGTCAGCGCCATCAGGAGCGTCTGCGTGGCTCCGATGAGGAAGAGCAGGACAGCCGAGAGAGTGACCCACTGTGAAAGCGCGAAAGCGATCAGCGCGACGGCGAAGGCGCCGTTGATCAGGAAGAGCAGGCGGCCGCGCTGGTTTCCCTTCCCGAAGCTCCCGACCAACAGGGCGCCGGTGAGGGCTCCGGCGCCGTTGATCCCCATGAGCGCACCGTAACCGGAAGCGTTGGTGTGGAGGACATCGCGGGCGAAGACCGGCATGAGTTGGAGGTACGGGCGTCCGAGAAAGGTGGGTACTGCGAGCAGCGTGAGGAGCCCCACGAGGCGACGGTCCTCCAGCACGACGCGCAAGCCGAGGTGTACGTGCGCGAAGAGCGAGGCGCTCGCGGCGTTGACGGGACGCGGTGGCTCGAGCGTCCACACGGCCCAGATGACCGGCAGGTAGCTCACGCCGTTCAGGACGAAGGCCCATCCGGTCCCAGCCGTGGCGACCAGCACGCCAGCCAGCGACGGTCCGATGACCGCTGCTGCGTTCCAGGCGGCCGAATTGAGCCCGACGGCGGAGGCGACGCGCTCGTTCCCGACGAGGCTCGGCACCATCGCCTGCCGCGCTGGGTTGTCGAACGCCATGACGGTGGCCGTGGCGAAGGCGATGGCCAGGATGTGCCAGGGGCGCACGAGACCAGTGAGGTCCAAGATGCCGAGCGAAAGCGCCAGGCTGGCAGCCAAGGTCTGGGTCAGGAGCAGGATGCGGCGCCGGTCGAAGCGGTCGGCTACCGCGCCCCCGACGAGGGTGATAGTCAAGGTCGGGACGGAGCGGAGCAAGCCGTAGAGCCCGAGGTACGCCGGCGAGTCGGTGAGTGCCAGGATGAGCCAGCCCTGCGCGACGAGCTGGAGCCAGCTCCCGACGTTGGAGACGAGCATGCTTCCCCAAAAGCGCCGGTAGGCTGGTACGGCCAGTGCGCTCTCCGTGAACGCTCGCCGGAGGCGACTGAAACGGGGAGCGGTCGAGACTGGGCCGGCTGGCCGACCTGGTGTCATGCTCGGCCCTCCGATCTCCTGGCACGAGCGGGGGTGGCAGCGCGATCCCGGAGTGGCCCGTGTGCCAGCGGGCTAGCATACCACCCGTACCGCCCCAGGAAACGGTTGAGGTGGCCTGCTGCGTTGGCTGTAGGCTCGCTCGCCCTCCTGAACGTACCGGTGGCCGCTCGTGCTGAGGGCGATGGGACGAGCAGCGCTGGATCGAGCGCGGAAAGGCGGCTGAGCGTGCTCGCGCCGGAGCATGGGGCTGCTGGCGCCGGGAGCGGCGGTATCGTGTCGCGGTTGACCGAACGAGGAGAGTTCGCCTGACCGCTGCCGACTCGGTGCAGGAAGGTAGAGGTCGCCGAATGTCGCTATACTGGAACGAGGAGAGAGATGGTTACAGATTTAGCATGAAAGTGTGTGGTGAAGATGGCACATCCATTCCTCGCGCGTCTTGCGAGCGGAGTCCTCATGGCTGATGGAGCCATGGGCACGCAGCTCTATGAGCGCGGTGTGCGGCTCGACGCCTGCTTCGAGGCAGTCAACCGCCAGCACCCGGAACTCGTCTTGTCCGTCCACCGCGAGTACATCGCGGCGGGTGCCGAGGTGATCGAGACCAATACGTTCGGCGCCAACCGACTCAAGCTCGAGCGCTTCGGCCTGGCGGACGCCGTGCGTGACCTCAATCGCCGGGCTGTGCGCCTGGCTCGGGAGGCGCGGGAGATCACCGGGGTTCCCGTCATGATCGCTGGCTCTATCGGCCCCACTGGACGTCTGCTCCGCCTGCTGGGCACGACTGACCCCGCACTCGTTTTCGATGTGTACCGGGAACAGATCGAGGCGCTCCTGGAGGGCGGCGTCGACCTCATCGTCGTGGAGACGATCGCGCAGCTGGAGGAGATGCGTCAGGCCGTGCTGGCCGCCCGCGCCGTCTGCGACCTGCCGATCGTCGCGCAGATGACGTTCGCGCAGGGCGGGCGCACTGTCGCCGGACAGACGCCTGAGGAGGTGCTCGAGGCATTGGTCGAGCTCGGTGCGACCGTCGTCGGCGTCAACTGCAGCGTAGGGCCGCGAGGCACGCTCCAGGTCTTGCGGCGTATGGCAGCGGCCAACCGCTGGGGGATACCTCTCTCGGCTATGCCGAACGCGGGGTGGCCGACCGTGGTCGGCGATCGCGTCATCTTCGGGGCCTCGCCGGAATACTTCGCCGACTTCGCCCGAGAGGCCCGGGCGCTCGGTGTGCGGCTGCTCGGCGGCTGTTGCGGAACCACGCCCGCACATATCGCGGCGATGCGCCGGGCACTCGAAGAACGGGACGGTGCGGAGACGCGCCAGCGTATCAGCGTCGGAGAACGTCGGCTGCAGCCGATCGTCGCGGCGGACGGCCCGACGCGCCTGGCGCAACGCCTCGGTCGCACCTTCGTCGTCAGCGTCGAGATCGATCCGCCCAAGGGGTTAAACCCAGAAAAGGCGATCGCTGGCGCCAAGATGCTGCGCGAGGTCGGTGTCGAGTTCATCAATGTCGCTGATAGTCCGATGGCGCGGGTGCGGATGAGCGCGCTCGCGCTCTGCTACGTGCTGCAGCACGAGGCGGGCGTCGAGACGATCTTGCACTTCACGACGCGCGACCGGAACCTCATGGGGCTCCAGGCCGACCTCCTCGGGGCACATGCCCTGGGAGTGCGCAACATCTTGGCGCTGACCGGTGATCCCCCGACCTTGGGTGACTACCCGCATGCCACACCGGTGTACGACGTCGATTCGATCGGCCTCGTCCATATCCTCCGCGCGTTCAACCGGGGCGAAGACGCTGGTGGTGCACCGCTCGGCAAGCTCGCCAGCTTCACGATCGGTGTCGCCTGTGACCCGACGCGCCCGAATCGCGACGAGGAACTCGAGCGGTTGCACCGCAAGATCGCGGCCGGTGCCGACTTCGTGATGACGCAGCCGATCTACGCCGTAGAGACCTGGCACGACTTCCAGCGTGCCTACGAGGAACGGTACGGGCCGCTGACTGTGCCGGTCTTGATCGGTATCCTCCCGCTCCAGAGCTACCGGCATGCGCTTTTCCTCCACAACGAGGTGCCGGGCATCACGCTGACCGAGGAGGCGCTGGAGCGGATGCGCCGTGCCGGGCCGAACGGGCGGGCAGAGGGGGTCGCCATGGCGCGGGAACTCGCACTCCAGGTGCAGGAGTTCGCGCACGGGATCTACTTGATGCCGTCGTTCGGTCGTTACGAGGTCGTGGCGGAAGTGCTCGCTGCGCTGCCGGATCGCGAACTCCGCGTACGGCCTGGTTCTGCCTCGTGAACAGTGACGTGGCTGCTCGGCGTACGGTAAGCAGGCGTTCGACGCGGCAAGGGTGTGCGGTGCTCGGACGGAGGGAAGGATCGGAGCAGCGGCTGATGACACGCCTGCAGCGCGACCTGCGCGTCCTCATCGCTGCCTGGCGCGACCCGCGGACGCCGTGGTACGCCCGCGCGATCCTCGCCTGCGTCCTCGCCTATGCCCTGAGCCCGCTCGACCTCATCCCGGACGCGATCCCCGTCCTCGGGCACCTGGACGATCTGGTCATCGTGCCGCTCGGGCTCTTCCTGGCTTTCCACCTGATCCCGCCTGCAGTGCGCGCCGATGCGGCGTGTGCGGCCGCTGACCCGGCACCAGCCGTCTGGCCCCGCTACGGCTCCGCGTTGGTGTTCAGTCTGTGGGCCCTGCTTATGGTCGTGGTGCTCGGTGGAATGGTGGTGCTGCTGCGCGGGTAACAGCTCCGGCGCCTGTGCCAGCCGGTGACGCTACGGTACGGGAACGCTGCCGGTCGTCGCGGCGACCCACTGGATGATGGCACGCAGGTCGCCGTAGCGGTCTTGGCTCCCGAGCACGACGCCGATGAACAGGCGCTCGTCCTGGGTGCGCCAGGCAGCCACCAGACATTGGCCAGCCTCCGGCGTCGTGCCGGTCTTGACGCCGACCACACCGAGCTGGCCGAGGAGCTCGTTGGTGTTCGTCAGTTCGAGGACGCGTGCCTGAGGCCCTCCGACACGCACCGCGGCCTGGCGCAGTGCCACGATCGTGGCGAGTTCGGGGTCGGCCAGCACCACACGGGCGAGGCGAGCGAGGTCGGCGGCGCTCGTGGTCTGCCCCGGCACGTCGCTCCCGTCCGGCGTCCGGACTTCCGTCTCTTCGAGCCCGAGCGCTGCCGCCTTGGCACGCATAGCTGCGAGGAACCGTTCCTGTGCTGGCCTGTCGCTCGGCTCGGCGAGCCGCTCGCCGGCGACGCGCGCGAGCGCCCGTGCCGCGTCGTTGCCGGACGACACGAGGAGCCCGATCAGGAGGTCGTGCACGGTGACTGTGTCGCCCGCGGCGAGGCCCATCGCCGACTCGACGGTCGGGTCGACGACGTCCTCCGGCCGGACGGTGACGATCTCTTCGGAGGGCAGGAGGTCCTTCACCGTCACGGCGGTGAGCAGCTTGAGGGTGCTGGCTGGGGGGAGCGGCCTGTGGCTGTCCTGCTCGAGCAGGATGCGATCGTCAACGAGGTCGAGGACGATGACGGCCCGCGCCGTGAGGGGTGGCGGTGTCGGTGTCGGCCAGGGCAGCGGAGTCGGTGTCGGGGTCGCCGTGGGTGGAGGGACAGGGGGCGGTGACGCCGCCGGGGCGGACGAGCGCGCGTACCGGACGAGCGTGGCGCTGGCCACGGCGACGCTGAGCGTCAAGAGCAGGAGTGCGAGACCGAGGTCCCGGACCAGCTGCCGTGGTCGGTTCATCGCGTTGCTCCTACCCCAGCGGGCCAGTTGGGTGGGATCGGGAGCGCTCTGTCTCGGCGTGCTTCGGGCCAGTGGCGGACTACCCCCGGCAGTCTGGACCAGACGGTTCGTACCCAGGAGCACCAGCGCTCGAAGCGCTGCTGATCACGCTCGGACCACGGTAACGCGTATCCCTCGCGGAGCCACGGCGGAAGAAGCCCGATGGTCACCCATCGCCACAGGCGCACTCCCGGCCTGAGCCACCACGGGTGCGGGGGCCGCAGCACGCGGGCTGCCAACCCCTGGGCCAACGGTGTCACGACCACGGTCCCGTCGTCACGGAAGCGCTCGATCATCGCGACCAGCTCCGACCATGAGCTCGGGAACGTTCCGCGGGGAACGCCGAGCCAGTACTCCATCGCGGTCGCTTCAGCGCAGTAGCGGTCCCTATCGGAGGCGTCCAGCGGCGCGACGAAGTGCTCGTAGGCGACGAGGGTCGCTTCGACAGTCGTCGCGTGCACCCACGCGAGGAGCTGCGGGTCGTGGGCCGAATAGACTGTGCCGGGTGGGAATCGCCCCAGCGGCTCGCGGAGGGTGCCGCGCACGTGGTCATGCGTCCGAGCGATCCGCGTGGCGGCAGCGACCGCAACGTCGCTGGGGCCGAAGGTGAGCGCACGCATGGCGGCCACGGTCCGGCGCCAGCGCTGGAGTGCCGACCATGTGTCCGCTGCGAAGCGGGAGTGCTCGGCGACGCCAGCCGCGACGAGCGGGTGAGCCAGCTGAGCGAGGATGGCCCGTCCCCAGCCGAGTACGACGATCCGTTCAGCGTTGACTACCTGGACGAGCGGTCGTGCAGTCACGTTTGACCACGTCCTTCCTCGGGAGTGTCCGGGTCAACCGACGACGAGCGGCTCGCTCGCTGCGCTTTCCGTCTGTGCGATCAGGAGGAGCCGAGCTGACCACAGGCCGTATGGCGTTCCGCCGTCGTCGCCCCAGCACTCGATGGTGCGGTACCCTGCTCGACGACAGAGCTGGACGAGTTCGCTCGCCGTGTAGAGGCGCAGGGTCCGCTCGTGCGTCTCGCGCACGCCGTGCGGCCCGAGCAGGTGCCAGCGCACGCGAAGCGACCCCTCCATTGGTAGCCACCGTTGGTGCACGAGGACGTAGAGGCCGTCGACTTCGCCCCACAGTCGCTCGACCAAATCGCGGATGAGGAGGTCGCGGTTGGGCAGTTCGAGGACAACGGTGCCGTCCGGCCTGAGCGCGCTCGCCACGGTGCGCAGGAACTCCTCGTCGTCCTGTTCCTGTCCGGACACCCCGAGGACGAGCGCTGGTGCCAGAACGAGATCGAACGCGCGGCGAAACGGGAGGCGATGTGGGTCACGCTTGACCCAGTGAACGTGTGCTGACGCCGTCGTCCCTCGCTGGCGTGCCCGTTCCACGAGCGGCTCGAGCGGCTCGACTGCGGTGACGTGCGCGCCGCGGTCGACGAGTGCGGCGACCAATTCGGCCGGAGCCAGGAGTGTGAGCACGTCGCTGCCTGGCCGCAGCATACCGCGGTGGGCCAACGTTTCCAGCAGCTGCGGGCGGGCTGGATCGCTGGGCGCGGGACGACCGAAGTCGCGGACGAGTTGCTCGACGATGAGATGGCTCTGGGTCGTCATACTGCACTCCTCATCGGATCACCGGTGCGGTACCGAGCGTCACCTCGAGAGGCAGTTCTCGTCCGTTCCGATTGACCACGATGGTGACGCGGTCACCTGGCTGGTGGTCGGAGAGCGCGGCTTGGAGGTCGTCTGCGTTCCCGATCGCGCGACCGTCGAAGCCGACGATGATATCGCCTGGTTGGATGCCGGCTCGCTCCGCTGCGCTCCCTGGCTCGACATCGACGACCAAGACGCCGCGGCTGACCGCGAGCCCGTAGGCCGCAGCCAAGGCGGGCGTAACAGGTACCGAGACGATGCCGAGGTACGGTCGCGGGCGCGCTTCCAGGAGTTGTTGGACGATCTCCTTGGCCTTGTTGATCGGGATCGCGAAACCGATCCCTTCGGCCGTCTGGATCTTGGCCGTGTTGATGCCTACGACCTCGCCGCGGAGATTGACCAGCGGTCCGCCGGAGTTGCCGGGGTTGATCGCAGCGTCCGTCTGGATGAGCGGGCCGAAGGTTGTCCCTGGGGCATCGACGATGGTGCGGTTGAGGGCGCTGACCACGCCCGCAGTGACCGTCGGCCCTCCCTCGAGCCCCAGCGCGTTCCCGATCGCCACGACCCATTGGCCGACGCGCAGTTGGTCACTATCGCCGAGCCGGGCTACCGGAAGGTCTTGGCCATCGATCTTGACGACGGCGATATCGTTGGCCGGTGAGCGGCCGACGACCCGACCGGTGAATTGCCGTCCGTCACCGAGCACGACCTGGATTTCCTGTGCACCGGCGATCACGTGGTCGTTCGTGAGGACATACCCGCGCGGATCGAAGATGACACCGGATCCCACCCCCTGTTGGATCTGCCCGAAACCGAACAGGCTCGGCACGACAGCGCGGATGGCGACGTAGACGACAGCCGGCGTCACCTGCGCGGCGACGTGCTCCACTGCTGTTCCGAAGTCGTCGCTCGCTCCTGTCGGTGCAGTTGGCGTGAGGATCACCGGGGCTACCGGCGTGGGTGGCATCTGAGCGATCGGGCTCGCTGCTGTCGGCGTGACCGCAACGGGAGCTGCCGTCGTCGCGGTCGGTGAACCAGGAGCGAAGCGGACGTTCAAGCAGCCGCTGCCGGCGAGCCAACCGGCCAGGAACGCCAGGAGCGCGGTGACACCGAGTGTCCGTCGTTGCATCGGTCGAGCCCTCCCTCCGCGCGGGCGCGATCGTTCCCGGTCGTCAATCCTACGCCGTTCGGGCAGCGCGTATGATAGGGGAAGCGCGGGGCGCGGATGACTCGACGCTGGGGCGCGGATGACGAGTGATCTCTCCGCAGCGAGCGATGGCGAGCTGGTCGCTCGGCTCCGTAGCCGAGACGGGTCAGCACTGGCTGCGCTCTACGACCGCTACGCACGGTCGGTGTATTCGCTCGCGCTGAGCATCGTCGGCGACCGCGCGGTCGCCGAAGACGTTACCCACGAGGTATTCCTCCACCTGTGGCGCTACCCCGAGCTGTACGATCCCGACCGTGGCGCTTTTGCTCCTTGGCTGTTGCGGAGCGTGCGAAATCGCGCTATCGATGCGCTGCGTCGTGCCCGACGCGACCGTTCCTTGGCCCAACGTGTGCACGTTCTCGAGGAGTCCCTGGCCCCTCGTGATCCCGATGAGACGGCAGTCCTCGGTGACGAGCTCGAGCGGGTCCGCCGTGCAGTCGCAGAGCTCGAGCACGATCAACGGCAAATCGTGGAACTGGCTTACTTCGGTGGACTGACCCAACGGGAGATCGCCGAAGAGCTCGGTCTTCCGCTGGGCACGGTCAAGACGCGTCTCCGCACGGCGCTCCGGCGGCTCGCAGAGGCACTGGCGAGAGAGCGTGAGCGATGGACCGATTCTCACTGAGCGAGCACGAACCAGCACTGGCCGAATACGCTTTGGGGGAGTTGGAGCCCGAGGAAGCAGCGCGCGTGGCTCGTCATCTCGAGACCTGCGCACAGTGCCGGGAAGCTTTGCGACGGATCGAGGAAGCACTCGGCTGGCTCGGCGCTGCCGTGCCGCAGCAGGTGCCACCACCCGCACTCCGGGCGCGGGTGCTCGCTGCGGTGGCCGGGGAGGAGCGTCGACGATGGCGACTCGCCTGGGCACGCGGCCTCGCTGCGGTGGCTGCCGGACTTCTCGTCCTCGCCCTCATCCTGGCCGTCACGCGAGCGGATCAGCGGCTCGACGATCTCGCTCGCCGGCAGGCGACCGTCGCTGCCGTCTTGGCGGCCGCCGACTGGTCGACGGAGATGCGGGGCGAAGTCCCGGAGCTCCCGGCCGTGGTCGGTCGCGTCTATCTGGCCCGTGCCGGGCGGAGCAGTGTGGTCGCCTTCGACGGGTTACCAGCGCCAGGGCAGGGCCGCGTCTACCAGTTGTGGTTGATCCGCGGTGATGGTAGCCGCGAGGACGCTGCGGTGTTCGTCCCCGACGCGCGCGGTACCGCGTTGTTGCTCGTGGAAGCCCGCGCAACCTGGAGCGACTACCGGGGTATGGGGCTCACGATCGAGCCGGGGCCGGGAGGAAGCCTACAACCGACCGGGACTCGTGTGGCTGGCTGCAGCTGGGCTTGGGAGAACCAGGAGCCGTCCTGACTCGTCTCCGGGCGCGGACGGCGGCGCGGTGACACCGCAGGAGCGGGGGTGTCACCGCGCCGTGCAACCTCCCGGAAATCAGTGCTTGAGGATCTTGTAGTAGTCGTAGTGGCGGATGAAGATGTTCCACTCCGGGGTGAAATCGCCGTTCCGGTTGCGCGGTAGGTTCGTCACCCACGGCTTCATGAGACCGTAGTTCCACGGGTTGTAGACGTAGATCGCCGCCGCCTCTTCCAGCTGGATGAGCTGGGCCTGGTAGTAGAGCTGGTAGCGCTTTTGCGGGTCTTGCTCACCGTTGGCCTGGAGCACGAGGCGGTCAAACTCCTCGTTTGACCAGTAGTGCCGGTGGCCGGTCGGTGCCTTGGAGTACCAGACCTGGAAGAGGGTGTTGGCTGGGTCGGGATAGTCCACGTACCAGCGGACCCACATGAGTGGGATTTCGTGCTTCCACATCCGCTCGTAGGTCTCGCGCGGCTCGCCGACGATATGCTCGAGTTCCATCCCCAGCACTTCCTTGAGCATCTGGATGATGGCGGCTGCGGCTGCCTTCGGTGCGTCACCCTCCTCGCGGTGGGTCAACGTGAGCCCTTTCGGCCAGTTCTTGCCGCCCTCGTAGGGCGTTCCCTTGAGCCACTCGCGGGCTTTGTCCGGATTGTATTCAGTCAGTTCGCGGATCTTGTCGTCCGGTTCGATGTAGTACGGCATGCCGGGCGGGGTGAAGGTGTACGCGACCGTCGCCAGTCCCTTGAGCACCTGCTTGACGATCGTCTCGCGGTCGATCGCGTGCGCCATCGCGCGGCGAACCTCTTTGAGGTTATATGGTTCGTACTGTGGGTCGGGGACGAGGTACCAGGTACCGAAGAGGTTGAACTGCTTGTATTCCTGGCTCAGCTTGGGGTCGGAGCGTACGCGATCGAGTTGCCCGAGCGGTCCGCGCCACATCCAGTCGATCTCGTTGTTCTCGTAGGCTTGGAGCACGGCCTCGCTCGGGATGATCGGGCGTTCCACTCGCTGCAACGTGATGTTCTTCGCGTTCCAGTACTTGTCGTTCTTTTCCAGTACCACGATCTTGTCGTGCTCCCAACGGACCAGCTTGAAGGGGCCGTTGCAGACGATGTTCTCGGCTTCGGTCCACTTGTCACCGTACTTCTCGACCGATGGCCGGTGCGCCGGAGCTGCCGCGATGTAGGCTGCGAGGATCGGGAAGTAGCCGCGCGGGCCCTCGAGCGTGACTTGCAGCGTGTAGTCGTCCAGCGCCTTGACGCCGACATCGTCGCGCGACACGCCGGGTTGCTGCGTGTTGAACGCTTCGGCGTTCTTGATGTCGTAGAGGAAGCCGGCGTACGGCGCGGCGGTCGCCGGGTCGAGCTGGCGCTTCCACGACCACTCGTAGTCGTGGGCCGTGACGGGGTCGCCGTTGCTCCAATAGGTGTCCTTGCGCAGGTAGAACGTCCAGACGGAGGCGTCCTCGTTCGGCTCCCACCGTTCGGCGATGTCCGGGACGACCTCGAGGTCCGGGGTGAACATCCCCAGCATGGCGAAGCAGGCCGGATCGCCTTCGCAGTACAGGTCGCGGTTGAAGTCGAAGCTCTGGGGGTCGCGTTCCATGTTGGTGCGGAAGACCTGCTCCTCCGCCAGCTCCCCTTCCGCTGCGGTCGGTGTCGGTCCCGCAGTCGGTGTGGGGCCGACAGCCCGGGGTGGGGTCGGGGTCGGCACTGGCGGCGGGGTGACGGCGACAGCTGGAGTCGGCGTCGCCTCCTGACCCGCCTGGCAGGCGGCCAGAGCTAGCGCGGTGCCGGTCGCGCCGCCGATCGCGCCGACGATGCGCACGAACTCGCGGCGGTCCATGTTGATGGCTTGGAAGCGTTTCCAGAGAAGGGCGACCTGTTCGGGGTCTTCCCACCAGCGGAGTTTATCGCTCATCTGACCTCCTCCTCTCCAATCGACCTCGTGAGCAGCTGAGTTGTCTGAATCGCTCGTCGTCCGTCGCGTCTTGCACGGCACCTCCTTTCGGTCAGTTGCGTTTCCGCGTCCGTGGGTCGAGGGCGTCCCGGAGACCGTCGCCGAAGAAGGTGAAGCTGAGCATCAAGAGGGCGATGAGGATGGTCGGGAAGATCGGCATGTACCAGTACGAGGTGATGTACTGCTGCGTCTCTCCGGCCATCTTGCCCCAGCTCGGTCGCGGCTCGGGGATCCCGATACCGATGAAGCTCAACGCTGCTTCAGTGAAGATCGCTTGCGGAATGCCGAAGGTGAGCGCCACGATGATCGGCGAGAGCGCGTTGGGGAGCATGTGACGGGTGATGATCCGCCAGGGCGAGGCACCAGCCGCGCGTGCGGCGACGACGAAGTCCCGCTCGCGCAGCGCCAGGAATTCGGCGCGCGTCAAGCGAGCCAGCGTAACCCAACCGGTCACGCCGATGGCGATGAAGATGTTCTGCATACCGCGTCCGAGCGCAGTCATGATGAGGATGACGAACAGGAGCTGCGGGAAGGCGTACATGACGTCGACGAAACGCATCAAGAAGGCGTCGACGCGTCCACCGAGATAGCCGGCCAGCGCGCCGATCGGCACGCCGATGAGAAAGACGATCACTTGTGCGCCGAGCCCGACCGCCATCGACACCTGCGCGCCCCAGATCAGCCGGCTGAGCATGTCACGGCCGACGAGGTCGGTCCCCAGCGGATATTTGCCGGTCCAGGTCGGGAACTGGGAAATGGCGGAGAAATCGATCCGGTCGTACGGGTATGGTGCGAGGACGGGAGCGAAGATCGCCATCAACGTGAAGAGCGTGACCATGAGGAGGCCGAACATCGCCAGACGGTTGGCGAACAAACGGCTGAAGGCATCGCGCCAGAGCGTCCGATGGGGGCGAGCTGCCCAGACGAGGGCGTCGAGCCGCTCTGCGCGTCCAGTCGCCCCGGCTCCGGTCGTCGTCATCCACGCGCTCCTTCCACAGCTCGAGCTCGTCTCACGTCAGGCGGATACGCGGATCGACGATACCGTACAGGATATCGACCAGGATGTTCATCACGGCGAGAAAGGCGCCGTAGATCAGGATGACAGCCATGATCATCGGGTAGTCGCGCGCGATCAGGCTATCCACGAAGAAGCGGCCCATGCCGGGGACGCGGAAGATCTTCTCGACGAAGGGGGAACCAGTACCGATGGCGGCGAACATCGGCCCGAGGATAGTGATGGGCGGAATGAGGCCGTTCTTGAGGACGTGGCGCACGATGACTTGCCGATCGCTCAACCCTTTCGCGTAGGCGGTGCGGATGAAGTCCTGGCGGAGGACTTCGACCATGCTCGCCCGGGTGTAGCGGGCGATGATGCCGATCGGACCGAGTGCGAGCGCGATGGTCGGTAGCACCCAATCGATCGGCGAGTCCCAGCCGCCGGTTCGCGGGATGACCGGGATGAGGAGAACGAAAGTCACGATCAAGAACAGCGCCAGAATGAAGTTGGGGACCGCGACGCCGAGCGTCGCGATGAAGCTACACAGGTAATCGACCGGGCCGTTCTGGTTGATCGCCGCGATGACGCCGAGCGGGATACCGATGAGGATGGCCACGGCCATCGCCATGATCCCGAGATGAAGCGAGATCGGGAGCGTACTGGCCATGATGTCGCGCACCTCGCGTGTCTGGTACTGATACGAATATCCGAAGTCCAAAGTGAAGATGTTGCGCAAGTAGGTCAAATACTGCTCCCAGAGCGGTTTGTCGAGCCCGTACTTGCGGGCGAGCGCCTCTTGCGCAGCTGGTGGGAGCGGGTTGGCCTGTGGCGCGCGTGGTTGGAGAGGGCTACCTGGCGTCGCGTGCATGATGATGAAGGTGATCAGCGAAATCGCGATCAACGTCGGAATGACCATCAAGAGCCGACGGGCGATGTACGTTGCCATCCTGTCCCCTCGATCGTCCTACGGTGCGACGCTGCCGTACCAGGCTGACTTGCGAGGATCTGGTATCTGCACACTAGCACATCGCTCAAGCAGGTGTCAATCCAGTCGACCGAAGACAGCACCGATAGTGCGGTGTGCGGCGAGAGTCGGCTGTCACGTGCCGTCTCCCCGTCCGCGCTCCCGACGGTTCGACGTTACCGGTGGAGGAAAGGGTATCGCTGCGGCAGGATGCCTCACGAGAGACGAGCCCGGTCGTGCGATCAGCACGACCGGGCTAGCTGGGGATAACGTTCCGGGCTCGTCTTCAGCTCGCCGCCATTGCGGCCCGCTCGCGCTTCTCCATGACATTCGTGGAGTGGCCGGCGTCGAGGCGTGCCGAGGGGTCGATGTGGACGACCGCGTGGTTCACGGCGGTGATCGCTTCGGCCACACCGGTCGCGATGAGCTTGAACTTCCCGGGGTAGACCGCGACGTCACCGGCGGCGAAGACACCAGGTAGCCCTGCGTTCATCGTCCGCGGGTCGACGACGATGCCGTTGCGCTCGATCGTCAGCCCCCAGGCCTTGAGCGGGCCGAGGTCGGCCGCGAACCCGATCGCGACGATCAGTGCCTGGGCGGAGAAGACGATTTCTTCGCCGGTCCGCGTCTGGTGTACGACTACTTCCTCGAGCCAGGAGTTGCCGCGCACTTCCTTGACTTCGTAGAAGGGGTAGTAGAGCTTGACCGGCGACTCGTGCAGCTGCTGCACCGACCGCTCGTGGGCGCGGAACTTCGAGCGGTGGACGAGCGTCGTGGAGCGGGCGAGCGGGTACACGGCGAGGGCCCAGTCGACCGCCGAGTCACCGCCGCCGACGACCACGACGTCCTTGTCGCGGAACTCCTCGAGCGACCGCACGAGGTAGGTCACACCGCGCCCCTCGAACTCGCGTACCCCTGGCGCTTCCAGGCGCTTGGGCTCGAAGGAGCCAACGCCGGCACAGATGATGACGGTGCGCGTGTAGTGCTCGGCCTTGTCAGTGGTCAAGCGGTAATAGCCGGCGTCGTCCAGCCATTCCAACGTCTGGGCCGTTTCGCCGAGGCACGGCACGGCGCCGGTCGAGAGCCCCTGCTCGACCGCGCCCTTGACGTAGTCCTTGGCCAAGACCTTCGGGAAACCAGCGATGTCATAGATGTACTTTTCCGGATAGACTGCGATGAGCTGGCCCCCGAGCTCGGGCAACGAATCGATGATCTTGGTCTTGAGGCCGCGCATGCCGGCATAGAACGCGGCGAAGAGCCCGACAGGCCCGCCCCCGATGATCGTCGTGTCGAAAACCTCGTGCTGTCCCATGTTCCTCCACCTCCGCACCACTCGTGGTGCACCCGCTTTCCGAACCACGTCGTCCGGAATCGGGCTCCGACCGGAAACCGTTTTCCTTCCGACGAGTATATCCGTTGACGTCCGCAGCGACTATCCCCTAGGCTTGCCCGGGGCGAGGTGGGGTCACGCGGTGGGGAGTCGTGGCTGGTTCCGATGGAGCGCGTGCGACATCCCAGTCGTCCGCAGCAGCAGGTACGCCGACCCGGCGACCGGGTCGTGCGGCGGGCGGTTGCCCGTCGGGAGGCGGTCCGCTTGCCGCGGCCGCGCGCACCCCGTCGCCCGCGGCCGATCGCCTTTCGGCTAGTGATCGGGTTCGCGCTCCTCATCCTGGTCGGTACGGCGCTCTTGAGCCTTCCCATCGCGTCGAGCGACGGCAACCGCGTCCCGTTGGTCGATGCGCTCTTCACGGCCACCTCGGCTGTCTGCGTGACCGGTCTCGTCGTGCGTGATACGGGTACGTCCTGGAGTTTCTTCGGCCAGGCGGTCATTCTCCTGCTCATCCAGCTCGGTGGGTTCGGGTTCGCGACCAGTGCGACGCTGCTGCTCGCGCTCCTCGGTATCCGACCGACGTTGCGCGATCGTCTCGCGTGCGGCATGAGCCTCGGGGAGCCGGGACCAGGAGGCATGGTCCGGTTGCTGCGGCGACTCGCCCTCCTGACGCTGGCGATCGAGCTCATGGGAGCCCTCGTACTGCTCCCGAGCGGTATCGCGGCGACCCAGTCCCTGGCGCATGGGGCGTGGTGGGCACTCTTCCACAGTGTCTCCGCCTTCAACAACGCAGGGTTCGATATCGTCGGTGGTTTCCGTTCGCTTACCCCCTATCGCCAGGCGCCAGAGGTTCTCTTGCCGATCGCCTTGCTCATCATTCTCGGTGGACTCAGTTTCGCCGTACTCACCGATGTCTGGCGCGAGCGCCGCTGGGGTCGGCTGACGCTCGACTCGAAGTTGGTGCTGAGTACCACAGGTTTTCTCCTGGTCCTCGGTACAGCCCTCGTCTTGCTCTTCGAGTGGGACAATCCCCGGACGTTGGGATCGCTGGGGCTGGGAGCGCGTGTCCTCAACGCGTTTTTCCAGGCCGTCGTGCCGCGGACGGCCGGGTTCAACTCGCTCGACGTCGCCGCGATGAACGACGAAACGCTCTTCACGACGATCGGCTTGATGTTCGTCGGCGGCGCCAGCGGGTCCACCGCAGGTGGGATCAAGGTGCAGAGCTTCGCCGTCCTGGTCCTCGCTGTCTGGACCGTGGTGCGCGGCCGACCGCACGTCTCAGCGTTCGGCCGCGAGGTCCCGACAGAGTTCGTCTTCCGCGCGATGGCGATCACGTTGTTGGCGGTCGCGCTGGTCTTCGCTGGGGGGCTACTCCTCTCGATCGCCGAGCCGTTTCCTTTGCTCGCTGTCTGGTTCGAGGCGACCTCTGCCTTCGGTACGGTAGGATTGAGCCTGGGGATCACACCCGAACTGCACACTGTCAGCAAGATCGTCCTGGTGGGGACGATGTTCATCGGCCGGCTGGGGCCGCTCACCTTAGGGTTGGCACTGGCCGAGCGAGCCAGGCCGGAACCTGTCCGTTTTGCACGCACGGCAGTCGCGCTCGGCTGAGCCGGTCGCTCGTTCGGTATCGACTCGTACGAACCGTCGCCGAGGAGAGTAGGCAGGCGCTCGCAAGGGTACACCGTCGCGACAGGCGGAGTTGACGGCGAAAACTGTACCGCGTAGGCTTCAGGGCGCGTCCACATGGACGTGTCGGTGCATACTCGAGAACTGGCGACCACTGTGGAGCGTACGCCGCGAGCGCGACATCCCAGCCGCCCACCATCAGCCTTGCGACGCCCCGGAGATCGTACGATCCGGCGCGAGGCGTTGCCGAGCGAAGTGGTTCGTCTCCGGTTGCCGCGTCGCCGCCGCGTCGCGGTCCCGCTACTCGTCGCCCTCTGGCTCGGAACGGCTGTCGCAGCACTACTCGGTATGCTCGCGTTGCGTTGGCCAGCGACTTGGCACGAGGGGCAGAGTGTTTCCTGGTGGCAGGCGATCTTGGTCGCCATCTCGGCACTCTGTACCGCTGGGTTCGCGTCGGTCGATGTGGCGACGACGTGGAACCGGTGGGGTCAGCTCGTCGTCGTTGCGCTCGTGCAAGTGGGGGGCCTGAGCTACGTGGCGACGGCGACGCTCCTCTTGGCGGGGATCATGCGGCGCACCGTCGTCTACGAGGCGCATCACGTGCTGGGTATGCGGCTGGGGGAAGAGCAACTGAGTGAACTTTGGCCGTTGCTCCGGCGGATGCTGCTGGCGACTGTCGCCATCCAGTGCGTGGGTTGTCTGCTCCTTCTCCTGCCGGGGCTTCGGATACGGGGGGATCCAGCTGACGCGCTCTGGTGGGCGCTCGCGACGACTGTTACAGCGTTTCACAACACCGGGTTCGATTTCGATCCAGGCTTGGCGAGTTTCACGGCGCATCAACGGGAACCGCTCGTCGTCTTGCCGGTCGCTGCGCTGGTGTTGCTCGGTGCGATCGGTTATCCGGTGCTCTCCGATGTGCTCTCGCGGCGTTCCTGGCGACGGCTCTACCCGGACACGCGGCTCGTCTTGGTCACGACAGCTGCCCTCCTCTCGATCGGGACGATCGGTCTTTGGATGCTCGAGCGAGCCAATCCTGCGACGATCGGCGGGCTACCGTGGCATCAGCAACTGCTCGATGCGTTCACGGTCGCTGTCAGCCGCACGGGTGGCCCGCGTGTCGTCGAGACGCGGATGCTGGGCGAGGAGACGACGTTCCTGCTCGGGGCACTCACCTTCATCGGCGGCGCCAGTGGTTCGGTCGCTGGCGGCGTGAAGGTCCAGACATTCAGCTTACTCCTCCTGGCGATCATCGCGACGCTCCGTGGGAGCGGGCATGTCACCGTGTTCGGACGAGAAGTTCCCGACTGGCAGATCTTCCGAGCGCTGGCGATCGCGGTGTTCGCCTTGCTCGTGACCTTCGTCGGTACGGTGTTGCTCGCAGCGTGGTCGCCGCATGACCTTCCGACCGTGTGGCTCTTGGTGGTGCAGGCGTTCGGACTCGCTGGGGCCGAAAGTCAGCTCGTTGCATCGCTTCCCGTCAGTGGGCAGGTCCTTTTGGTGCTGCTCGTGCTTCTCGGGCGTTTCGGCCCGTTGCTGTTGGCTCTGGTCTTCGCCACACAGGTGCAGCGAGAAATCGTCCACTATGCTCGAGAGTCTGTCCGACTGGGCTAGGGGGCAGGGGATGCGCAAACAGTTCATGGTGTTGGGCGTCGGTCGGTTCGGTAGTGCAGTCGCGATCGAGCTGGAGCGGCTCGGGCACGAGGTGCTGGCGATCGATCGCTCGGAGCGTGCCATCGAGGCAGTCGCCGACTATGTGACGCACGCGGTGACGGCTGACGTAACGGACTTGGAAGTCCTGCGCACGCTCGGTGCGCAGGACTTCGACGCGGCCGTCGTCGCGATCGGAGCTGATGAGCGCTCCAGCATCATGGCGACGGTACTCTTGAAGAAGCTCGGCGTCCGCTTCGTGCTGGCGAAGGCGCAGAACCAGCTGCACGGGGATATCCTCACCATGGTCGGGGCCGATCGCGTGGTCTACCCCGAGCGCGAGACCGGAATACGGGTGGCGCACAGCCTGACGATGCCGCTCGCGAAAGATTACTTCGACGTGGGTCCGGGGTACGGGTTAGCGAAAGTCGTCGTCGACCAGCGGATGGCGGGCAAGACCTTGGAGGAGCTCGACTTGCGTGAGCGCTTCGGCGTGACGCCGCTCTTCTTGCGGCGGGGCGACCAAGTCATCATGAATCCCCATCGCGGCGAGCGCTTGCGCCTCGGCGACGAATTGACGATCGCTGGGCGCGACGAGCAGCTCCAGCAGGTACTGTTGCTCTAAGCGTGAGCGCGGTGTTACCGAGGAAAGGGGTGGTGAGTGCGGTTAGCACGCGTCGTCGTGGAAGGGCGCCCGACACCGGTACTCGTCGAGGACGGTATCGCCTACGAGGCCATCGGCGACTGGTTCAGCGAGCGGCCGCGTCGCGGCCGGCTGCTCGGGCCGGTGGAATCGTTCCCTGCCCTGCCACCGGTGGAGCGCCCGAGCAAGATCGTCGCTGTGGGCTTGAACTATGCCGATCATGTGACGGAGAACGATCCGACGCGGAAGATCCCCGACGAACCTGTCCTGTTCCTCAAGCCGCCGAGTGCGCTGCTCGGTCATGGTGGGACGATTCTCCTCCCACCGGGAAACCGTATCGATTACGAGGCAGAACTGTGCGTGGTGATCGGTCGCCGTGCGCGGCGTGTCCGCGAGGCGGAGGCGCTCGACTACGTCCTCGGGTACACGTGCGGCAACGACGTGAGCCACCGTGACCAGCAATACAAGGACGGGCAGTGGGTACGGGGCAAGGGGTACGATACCTTCTGCCCGCTCGGTCCCTGGATCGAGACGGAGGTCGACCCGAGCGACCTCGCGATCCGGTCGCGTCTGAACGGGGAGCTGCGGCAGAACGCTCGTACCAGTCAGATGCTCTTTCCGCCTGCCTTCTTGATCGCCTTCATCTCCAATGTCATGACGCTGGAACCGGGCGACGTCATCATGACGGGGACCCCCTACGGTGTCGGGCCGATGGTTCCGGGCGACGTCATCGAGGTCGACATCGAGGGGATCGGCGTGCTGCGCAATCCGGTCGGCGCGCGCGACGACCGTGCCTAAGGGGGGATCGGCGGTGAGCGGGGCGGGCGACTGGTTGCGGTTCTTCGAACAGGTCGGTCGCCTGAAGGCGCTCCGTCGACAAGGGTGGATCGACCGCGGTGTCCGCGAACCGGAATCGGTCGCTGACCACAGCTTTCGCCTCGCCCTGATGGCCTGGCTCCTGGCGCAAGAGCGGCCATCGCTCGATGCCGAACGCGCGGCTGTCCTAGCGCTCGCGCACGACGTCGCCGAGGCGCTCGCTGGTGATCGCACGCCGTTCGATACAGCACTGCGTACCGGTGCCGAACGGGAACCGTTGTTCCGCCAGCGACCGGTCTACGATCCAGCGGCGGAGGCGGAAAAGACCGCCGCCGAGCGGGCGGCGCTGCGCGAGATGGCTGCCCTGCTCCCTGCGCCGGTCGCTGCCGAGCTGATCGCTGCCTGGGAAGAATACGAGGCTGGGCAAACACCGGAAGCACGTTTCGTGCGACAGCTCGACAAACTCGAGACGGTCCTTCAGGCGCTCGAGTACCGGGAACGGCAGCCGGAGCTGATCATCGACTCGTTCGTCCTCGGTGCCCTGGACGAGGTCAGAGACCCGCTCTTGCGTGCTCTCCTCGGACGCGCGCTCGAGCGGGCCCAGTGGCGTCCACCACCGCAGGCGTAACGCCCGGGGACGAGCGTGGGAGAGGGACGAGGGGAATGCCGCTGCTCGGCGAGCTTGCAGTCATCTTCGCCTTGCTCCTCGTCAACGGCTACTTAGCCGCTGCCGAGATCGCAGTCGTCTCCGTGCGGCGCGCGCATCTGCAGGCACTCGCTGACGAGGGAAACAGCGCGGCGCGACTCGTCCTGCAATTGCTCGAAGAGCCGTCGCGCCTGCTGGCGACGATCCAAGTCGGTGTCACGCTGGCGACGTTCTTCACCTCAGCGGTCGGTGCCGTCTCGCTGGCCGAGCCGTTGGGGCGCGTGCTCGCACGTCTCCCGCTCGGCCCGCAGCAGGCGGCAGCCGTGGCGCTGATCGCGGTGACTGCAGGGTTGTCGTTCCTCAGCATCGTGGTCGGTGAGCTCGTCCCCAAGACACTAGCCGTGCAGCACGCCGAGCGGCTGGCGCTGTTGAGCGCCCGACCGTTATGGTGGCTCGCGCGCGTCGCCGCCCCCGTCGTCTGGCTCCTCTCCGGTGCGACGACGGTGACGCTCCGTTTGCTTGGCGTACGGCATCCCGGCCGCGTGCCGAGTGTGACCCGCGAGGAGCTCCTGACGCTCCTCGATGTCGCGGCGCGCGAAGGGGCTGTCAACCGCGATGAGGCTCGGCTGGTCGAAGACGCCTTCGAGTTCGGCGAGATCACCGTACGTACGGTGATGGTACCGCGGGTCGACATGGTCACGGTCCCGATGACGCTTCCTCTGGAGCAGGCGGTCGAGGAGTTCTTCCGGACCGGACTGTCGCGCCTGCCGGTGATCGGAGAGTCGCCTGATGACGTCCGCGGTATCCTGTACGTCAAGGACGTCTTCCGCATCGTCTGGCAGCAGCCGGAGGCACGCTCGTCTCCCTGTCACCGCTTCGCGCGTCCAGCAGTGTTCGTGCCGGAGCACACGCCGGCTCGCCAAGCGTTGCGCCTGCTGCGACTGCGGCGTACCAAGATCGCGATCGTCGTCGACGAGTTCGGCGGCGTCGCGGGGCTGGTCACGTTGGAAGATCTTCTCGAGCGGATCGTCGGCGAGATCGCCGACGAGTTCGATCCGGATTACGAACCGCTTCGCGAAGTGGCACCGGGTGTCCTCGAAGCCGATGGTCGCGTCTCCCTCGACGAATTGCTCGACCGGCTCGAATTGGACGAAGAGGAGCTCGGTTTGGAGTTCGAGGCGGAGTCGATCGGTGGTGTGATCATCGAATGCTTGGGGCGTTTCCCGACGGTGGGAGACACGATCGAGCTCGGCCCCCTCCGGTTCGAGGTCCTCTCGATGGAAGGGCATCGCGTGCGGCTCGTCCGCGTCAGTTACACGCCCGAGGGAGAACGAGCGGTGCCGTCCACGTGACGTCGGGAGCGCTCGTCACTGCTCGAGCGCTCCCGAGCGGATCCTGGGTATACTCGCAGTGCGATCGGAACTTCCTTCAGGAGGAAGCCAACGTGGAACCGGGACCGCAGCGGCCGACACGGTCCGTCGTCGTGCTCGGTAGCGTGTTGCTCGTACTCGTCGTCCTCACGGCTGCCGTCGTTTTCCTCGTCGAGCGGCGTGGACCCCCGTCCTATCCGCCCGGGACCCCTGAAGCCACGGTCGTCGCCTACGTGGAGGCGATCCGGATGGCTGACCGCGAAGCGGTGCTGACGACCTTGTCGACCCGAGCGCGCCGCGAACTGGAGCGGCGCGAACAACTCGAGCCGTATTACGACTTCGCGGCGGAACTCAGGGGAGCCAGCGAATCGCTCCGGAACGCGCGGGTCCGCATCGACCGGGTCGAGGTGCGCGGACGGCAGGCGAGAGTGACCCTAACGATAGAGCGGACCAGCGCCGACATTCAACCGGGCTTTCCGTTCCCGACACTCGGGGGTGGGACCTTCTCCTACCAGCGCACGCTCCTCCTGGTCCAGGAGGACAGTGCGTGGAAAATCGATGAGCTCGGGTTCTACCTCTAGCGCAGGCACGGGCCGAAGGGAGCATGACCGTGGCGATCGCCCGCAGACTGTACCTCTACGTCATCACCGGTGCGGCGCTGGCCTCCTGGGCGAGCGGTGCCGTCGGGCTCTTGCAGGTCTTCGTCGTCGCCCTCTGGGATCTGCTCTCTCGACCGGCGGTGGTCAGTGATCCCGAAGCGCTGCGTCGTCAGGTCAGTCTGAACGTCGCGTTGCTCCTCGTCGGCTTCCCGATCTGGGCTGTCCACTGGTGGCTGATCCAGCGCGGCTTAGCCGAAGAGGACGAACGGCGCTCTGCGATCCGGGCACTCTTCCTGGCGCTGGTGCTCCTGGGGACGTTCGGCGTTTGGGTGCCGAGCGCTTCGGAGGTCGTTCGTGTGTTCGTGCTCTGGGTCTCGGGAGTTGGAGAAGCACCGGATGCTGGTCCGCGACGCCTGCTGGAGGAAGTGGCGACGTTCATCCCGGTTTACGCGATCTGGCTCGCTCACGCCCGGATGGCGCGCGACGAGCATCGTTCGTTGCCGCTGCACGGGCCAGCTGACTGGATCCCTCGGCTCTACGCCTACGCTGCAGCGGCGATCGGTTTGACGCTGCTCGTCGTCGGGACAGCCAACCTCCTGCAGACAGGGCTCGATGCGGTGTTCGGCTGGCACGTCGTCCTGGGCACGCTCCACTGGCCCATGGCGACCTGGACCTCGTTGGTGGCGATCGGACTCCTGGTGTGGGCACTGCACTGGGGCGAGTCGCTGCGGCTCGTCGCGAGTGCTGACGCGGTGGCGGAACGGGAGCGCCGGGCATCGCTCCGCTGGCTCTACCTCGGGTTCGTCGTCTTCGCGAGCCTGGTTGGGTTACTGGTGGCTGCTGCGGCCTTCTTGCAGACAGTGCTCCGGTGGGTGCTCGGGGTGGCCGGAGGCACCGGCATCGACGTGCTCCACGCGTTGCTCGACGCTGTCGCCTGGGCGGTACCGACGGCGGTCGTGTTGTGGTATCACCGCTCGGCGATGCAGCGGGAGGCAGAGCTCCTCGCTGGACATCCGCGCGTGGGGCCCGACTGGGCGACCGGCGTCACCCGGACGTTACGTTATCTGGCGGCCTTTGCCGGGCTGGCTTTCACCGTCTTCGGCGTCGGGGCACTCGTCGGCTTCTTGTTGCGGCTCCTCGTCGTCGCAGTGACTGGGGAGACGGTCGGCGCCTGGCGAGAGGAGCTCGCTTTCGTGCTGGCCGTCGCGCTCGTCAGCGGGGGCGCCTGGCTCTGGTTCTGGCGCGAGATCCTGGTCTACACGGCCCGCGAGCCAGCTCGGGAGGCGGCGGCGCTGAGTCGACGCGTCTACCTCTATGGCGCACTGGGCGCGAGCGTCCTGGTGCTGCTCGGGTCGGCTGGGGTGGTGCTGTACCAGGTCGTGGCTTGGTTACTCGGGGTGATGCCAGGCGTCTCAGCACTGCTCTCCGCGGCGCCGGCTCTCGGCTTCGCGCTCGTCGCGCTGGCTGTGCTCACCTTCCATCTCCGAGTCCTGCTCCAGGACGCTCGGGTGGCGGAAAAGCGACCGGCCGTACGAACAGTGCGGCTCGTGCTCAAGCTCCCGCTCGACGTCGACGAGGAGCGAGTCGTGCGCGACCTCGCCGATCACTTGCCGCCTGGGGCGGTACTCGAGCGTTCGACATAAAGCGCGCCGCCGCACTGGCGCTCCAAATCGGCCAGCGCATGGAGTACTGCGGCAGCGAGCAGGTCGACGCGCTCGCGGCGTCTCCCGCTGAGAACAGCGACGGTGCCCCCGAGGTCGACCGAGACTCCGAGCGTGGTAGCGATGGCGCTCGCGAGGTTCTCCCCAGCGAGCACCCGTGCGGCGACTCCTGGCGGGAGCGGAAAGCGTTCGGCTCCGCCGATACCGATCCGGCCGCGACGGTCGACGACGACTGCCCAGCTCACGACGTACCAGCGATCGAGTGGCCCAGGCGCGATACCCGACTCGATGCCGATGCCGAAGTCGGCGTCCGTTTCTGCGCGCGCTCGCTGCGCGCGGTTCCAGGCGCCTCGGACCGTCTCTTCATCGCTGACCGGTTGCTCTGAGACACCGCTGGGAACCGTTGTCGTGCGCAGTTCCCAAGCGGACCAAAAGAGCGGTGCGACGCGCTCGACCGCGCAGCGTTTGGCTGGTTGCTGCGAGCCGAGCGCGAGGACCACAGTACTGCTCACCACGGTTCAGGCGACCTCCCGTCGCAACGTCGACATGGCGAGCACCAGCATCAGGACGGCGAACGTGCCGAGAACGAGAAAGTGGGGCACAAGGTCAGCAGGCCCGTGCCCGCGCAGCATCACGGCGCGCAGCGCGTCGTTGGCCCAGGTCAGCGGCAACACCTGCGCTACCCACTGTAACGGTCGCGGAAGCGCGTCGACTGGCCAGATGATGCCCGAGAGCAACCCCTGCAGCGAGATGACGAGGGGTATGAACTGGACGACTTGTAGTTCGGTCCGAGCGAAGGTCGAGAGGAAGATGCCGAGGTTGACGGCTCCGAGTGTGAGGATGACCGTGAGCAGGATGACCAGCCAGAGTGCGCCGACGCTCTTGACGCGCAGGACGTAGATAGTGAACAGCACCATCGCGATCGATTGCAGCAGCGCATAGAAGGCGAAGCCCAGCATGTACCCCATGACGATCTCAGTTCGGTCGAGCGGTGAGACGATGAGTCGCTCGATGCTCCCTTGCAGCCGCTCGCGGAGGAACGAGACCGATGTCAGAAGAAAGACGAAGAAGAAAGCGAAGAACCCGATGAACACCGGCGCGAACGTATCGAGCTCGTCGAAGGCTGGGCTACCGGTGAGGTAGACGACCTCTACCTGCGGCAGGGGTGCGTTGAGCGGTACGCGCTCCAGTGCGATCCGAGTGAGCGTGTGCTCGACCAATGCCGTCACCTGCTGGGCGCGGCCAGGCTGCGAACCGTCCACGAGCAGCCGGACGGACAGGCTGGGGTCGCCCGGCTCGATGAGGAGTGCGCCAGCGAGCGTGCCTGAGCGGACCAGAGTGACCGCCTGCTCGCTGGGAAGTCGTTCCACGCGTACCGAGCGAGACGTCAGCGAGGCGACGACGGCTCGAGTGAGCTCGCTTTCGGGGGCGCTCACGGCGAGCGTGAGCGAGCGCGCGCTCCCGCGGTAGACGTACCCGAGGAGCGAGAGGATGACGACCGGTGCGAGGAAGATGAGCGCGAGCGTGCGACGGTCGCGCCGGACTTGCCGGACGATGCGGACGGTGATCGCGAAGACGCGTCGCCAACTCATCGGGGCCACTCCACGGTGAGCTGCGGCTGACCGGCGAGGACGAGGAAAGCGTCCTCCAGCGTGTTTTGTCCAGTGAGGGCACGGAGCGCTGCGGGGGTGTCGCTGGCGAGGAGTCGTCCGCCGTGGAGAAAGCCGAGGAGGTCACAGCGGTCAGCTTCGTCCATGCTGTGCGTCGAGATGAGCAAGCTAGCACCTCGAGCAGCCAGGGCACGGAACCGTTCCCAGAGTGTGCGGCGGAGGAGCGGATCGAGTCCGACGGTCGGTTCGTCGAGGACGAGGAGATCGGGCTCGTGGAGGAGCGCGACGGCGAGCGAAGCGCGCTGCACCATCCCGCCGGAGAAGCGATAGAGCGGGTGGTCGAGCCACGCGAGCAGGTCGAGATCGGCGGCAAGTTCCTCGATGCGCTCTTCGAGCCGGCGGCGCGGCACGGCGTAGATAGCGCCGAAGAAACGCAGGTTCTCGCGCAGGCTCAGGTCAGGGTAAAGAGCGGGAGCCTGGGGCATATAGCCGATGCGGCTGGCTACGCGCCGGTTCGGCATCGCAGTTCCGAAGACGTAGAGGTGCCCTCCGCTCGGCTTGAGGGCACCGACGACCATACGGAGAAAGGTCGTCTTCCCGGAGCCGCTCGGCCCGAGGAGGCCGTAGATCACACCGCGTGGGATGACGAGGGAGAGGCGATCGATCGCCCTCAGCGGGCCGAACATCCGAGACACACCGTCGGCGATGACTGCTGCTTCGTAGCCCTCAGCACTCGTGCGCTCGGACTCCGGCATCGCATCTGTCCTCTCGGCGTCGTCGCTCCGCTCGATGGACCAGGTGAAGGCAGCTCGCGTGAGAAAGGATAAAGCCTCGTGGCCTGCACGTGCGCGCTCGCCGCGGACGGAGGCGGCGCTCAGAGCAGCAGTCGCCGAACCACCCGTTCACTGGTAAGAAGGGGGCTGAGCGACCCGACCGGTCGCGTCTTCCTCGCGCGTGGCGAGGAGGCGGTCAGTGCCTGGCGCCGGCGACCGCAGGTGGCCAGGTCGCGTGTCACCAGCATGCCGCTGCTGCCTGCCCCGCACCTGCAACAACCAGGTCACGGGCCGTTCCGTCGGGGAGCATCGAGCTGCAACTCGGCGGCTCATTGGCCGTCGACTGCGTGCAGGCTGGGGAGGCGGCCAGTGCCTGGTGCCGTTCACGAACGGGCAGCGATGGGCGCGAGGAACAGTGTCGCCTGCCGGTTCCAGTCGTTCTGCGGGTAGCGGTCCTCGAGCCGCACACACTGTGCTCGGAGTTCGGGCGGCAGGTCAGCGATGTTCGGGTAGTTCACCTCGATCAAGTTGCCGGCAGGGTCGCGCACGTAGAGCTGCACGTTGCCGTTCGGGAGCTGGACGAGGTAGTGCGCGAACGTCTCGCCGTCGAGACACCCGAGCGCTCGCGCCTTCTCGTAGACGGCGGCGAGATCGTCGACCGTCAACGCGAAGTGCGCGTAGCGCCGCGCGTCTTCCGGCCGCTCGAAGATGTGGAGCTGGAGGTCGCCGACCCGAAACCATTGCACTGGGTGACCGAAGTTCGGGGTCGGGATCCGCTCGAGCCCGAAGACCTCTTCGTAAAAGCGCACCGACTCCGCCAAGTCCTTGGCGACGATACTCACGTGGTTGAGGCCTCGCACCGGCATCGCTCGCTCCTTTCCGGACGCCGCTTAGGTCGGGAAGGTAGCGTTAGTGTAACAGTGGGCAGAGGGAGCCGCGTGTCTCCACGAGGCTCCGTCGTGCTCAGACCGCTCGAGGAGCGTCCACCGTCCGCTGCTCGTTGCACCGAGAGGGACGAGTCCGCTCAGTCGCTGCACGATGTGGTGACGGCGTGTGGCGCGCCGGGGAGAGGGATATGCACCGGCGAGCCCAGTGGCGCGGTGCACAGCTGACGGGTCAGACCGTGTCGGCCGCGCATCGCGAGGCCGCTGCCTCCACTGTCCGGCCATCGGGTACCGTTTGAGTCAGCGCATCGTGTATCGGACGTGGTCGACCGGGCTCCCACGACGGTGGCGGAGGATCGTGCCGGCCGGGCGAGGTGCTCGGGAACGAAGGCCAAGCGATGCATACCTTCGCCTGGGAGGACGAGCCGAGTGCCGGCTCGATTGCCAGTCCTCTACGGTCAGCGCCGCGAGGCAGTCGACGCGGGGCACAGTGGAGCGCTTCCGCCAGTGGTGCAGCGAGGTAACAAGCGGGTATGTCTGCAGATGGGGGCGAACCTCCTTTGCTGTTCTTCGGGCGCGTGACGCCTCCCGTGCAGGAGTCGGGCTCAGGGTCTTCTCCCAGGTCTCGCTGCCGCTCCTCTGGCTCGCATCCGCGCCGCGTGTGTCGACCCTCGCGAGTGTTGTGCATCTCTAATGGCTCAGGGCCTCGTAGATCTGCGCTCGACGACCGGCGGTATCAGGCGCTCACCGCGCGGAGTCCTTCGGCGAAGACCGAGAGGGCTCGCTCCAGTTGTTCCCAACCGATCGTCAAGGGCGGCTGGAAGCGTACGACGTTCCCCTCTTGCCCACCGACGCCCACCAGGACGCCGTGCTCGCGGCAGTACGCCCGCACGGCAGCAGCCTGCTTGGCTGCCGGGGTCTTGCTGCGGCGGTCCGTGACGAGTTCCACTCCGATCATCAACCCGAGGCCGCGCACGTCGCCGATCAGCTCGTACTCGCTGGCCAGCTCGCGCAGCTGGGTGAGGACGAACTCCCCTTTACGCGCCGCTTGACCGGGGAGGTCTTCCTCGAGCATGACCTCGATGTTGGCGAGAGCAGCGGCACAAGAGACGGGATTCCCGCCGAAGGTCGAGAGGTGCTCGCCGGGCTGGAAGGCATCGGCGATCTCTGCTCGGGCGATGCAGGCGGAGAGCGGAAAGCCGTCGGCGATACCTTTGGCCATGACCATGATGTCGGGTTCGACCCCGTAGTGCTCGATCGCGAAGAGCTTCCCGGTGCGCCCGAAGCCGCTCTGTACCTCGTCGGCGATGAAGAGGATGCCGTAGCGATCGAGCACATCTTTGACATAACGGAAGTAGTTGGAGGGAGGAACGATGATACCGCCTTCGCCGAGTACTGGCTCGGCGATGAAAGCGGCGACGTTACCCGACGTCTGGTACTTGATCGCCCACTCGACCATCTCGGCGCAACGCTGGGCGAGGATTTCGGGATCGTCCGTCCCGAAGGGGTTCCGATAGAGGTACGGGGCAGGGGCGAAGGCGACGCCGGGAAGATAGGGGCCGCCGCGCTTCTTGCGCAGCATGTTCCCGGTGACGGAGAGCGTGCCGACCGTGCGACCGTGGAACGAGTGGGTGAGGGCGATGAACTCGTTCTTTCCGGTGTACGCCTTGGCCATGCGGAGGGCCGTCTCGATCCCTTCGGCACCGCTGTTGCCGAAGAAGGTCTTCTTGAGCTGACCGGGCGTGATCTGCGCGAGACGCTCGGCCAGGTCAGCGACGACCGGTACGTGGTAGACGTAGCTGGCGGCGTGGACCAGCTTTTCGGCCTGTGCTTGGGCCGCGGCCACGACCTTCGGGTGACAATGTCCTGCATTGGTAACAGCGATACCGGCGAAGCAGTCGATGTACGCGCGGCCGTCGGCGTCGTAGACGGTCGCCCCGCTGGCCCGTTCGACGACGACCGGTTCGACTGCTGCCACGAAGCTCGTGCAGACGTACTCGCGGTACTTCTCGATCGTACCCATGCGTGTCGCTCCTCCGATCGGGCTCGGCCTCCACATCCATCCGCGGGCATTGTAACCGGAGATCATCCGCCGCGAACCAGCCGCGTTGACGCTGCAACGGTGCTGGCTGCACCGAACCCCGGTGACGACGATCGGAAAGCTCAGAGCGGGAGGAGAGCGAACGACCCGTCGTCGGCGACCGCCTCGCCGATCTCGACGAGGTGTTCGAGGTGGGCGAGCGTCTCGGTGAGCGCGAGAAAGCGCTGGAACGCGTCGAGCTCGACCCAGCTGTTCGGGCGACCCATCCAGCTGAGTCGTGTCGCGACCTGAAAGGCTGTGGCCGGGCCTTCAGCGAGTATCTCGACGATCTCACCGAGCCGGTCCCTGTGGTGGGCGAGCAGTTCCTCGATGCGCGGGTGGGCTGCGTCGAAGGGGTGGCCGTGGCCGGGGAGTGTCCGTTCGATGGGTAGGCGGCGTATCCGTTCGAGCGACGCCAGATAGGCGGAGAGCGGCTTGTCGTGGTGGTGCGGGAACGATCCCACATGTGGGCTCGTGTCGGGCAAGACGTGGTCGCTCGCGATGAGGATGCGCAGTGTGGGCTCGTAGAGGCAGAAGAGATCCGGTGCGTGGCCGGGCACCCAGAGCGCGCGGAAGGAGAAGGGGGACCAAGGCAGGTGCTCCTCGTCCCGGACCGGTGTCGCGGCGACTGCTGCCCACGGACGCTGTCGAAAGCGTGCCTCGACCTCCCGGAACTCGGGCCGTTCGTGTTCGGGGACTCCGGCGTAGACGAACCATCGCTCGACTGAACTCACGTCGTCGCCTGCGGTGCCCGGACGTTCTGCGGCATGGGCGTAGTACTGCGCTACGCCGAGGTCACTGAGACGCCGGAGTAGTCCGCAATGGTCCGGGTGCGTATGGGTGAGAAAGACGGCCTGCACGTCCTGGAGAGCGATCCCGAGCGTGCCGAGGGCACTCCGCAGGACGTCGAACGCTTCCGGTGTGTCCGGACCGCAGTCGATGAGGACAGGCCCTTCCTCGGACAGGATGAGATAGACGTTGACGTGGCCCAAGGGGTGTCGTGGCCAGAGGGGTACGGCGATGCGGTAGAGACCGGGTACCTCTTCGGTGAGTGTTACTGGTCGAGCCATTGCACGCTCCCGAGCGAGTATATCCGGATACCTCTTGCACCGTCGTCCAGCCCGCCAATCCGGTGGTCGCTGGCGACCACCTGCCGCCTTTCCTCGACGGCGGGTGCGGTCACCCGTGGCGAGGGGTGGTGCTGGTGGTCGACCAGTGGTGGGGGACCGCACGTCGTGCGCTAGACGGCTCCATGGTAGGATGAGGCGCGTGTGGGGGTGAGATGGTTCGGGAATCGCCTGCACCGCGGCCGGCGGAGGGTCGCATCGGGGCACTCTACTCGCTCCGGACGTATCCGGCTTTTCGACTCCTCTTCGGGACGACGCTGGCGACGAACGCGGCCTTTTGGATGTGGTCGCTCCTGGCCGGGTGGCTCGCGCTCGTCCTCACGGATTCTCCCTTCTTCGTCGGGCTGACGGGATTCTTGAACGGGATTCCGATGTTGTTCGTCAGCTTGCCTGCTGGTGTCTTGATCGACCGCTTCGATCGACGTCTCGTGCTGCTCGTAGCGCAGGTCGTCGTCACCTCGGTGACCGTTCTCCTCGTCGTTCTCCTGTGGATGCGGCAGCTGCAACCCTGGCAGCTTCTGGCCCTTTCGTTCATGTCCGGGGCGGGGATGGCCTTCGTCTTCGCGACGCGAAGCGCGCTCGTCGCGAACCTCGTCGGACGCGAAGCGCTCGCCAACGCGGTCGCTCTGACGTCTACTGCACAGAACGCACCCCGGATCGTGGGGCCAGCGATGGCTGGACCGCTGGTGGGGGCTGTGGGGCTGACTGGCGCGTTCGCGGTGTGTGCGCTGTTTCAGTTGCTTTCGGTCGTCATCACGGCCCGTCTGCCGCGGGTCGTGCCGGTCGCCCAGGGCCGGAGCTTCTGGGCCTCCTTCGTCGAAGGTGTGGCGACGGTGTGGCGACGCGAGCAATTGCTCGCACTGATGGCGCTGGCGGCGTTGCCCACGCTGCTCATCTTCCCGTATATGAACTTTCTCCCCGTGTTCGCGCGGGATGAGCTCGGGTTGGGTGCGACCGGACTGGGCATCATGATGGCCTTGAACGGGCTGGGCGCGGTCGTCGGCTCGGTAGTCGTCGCTGCTCGTCGGCAGCTCGGCGAGTCACCGCGCATGCTCGTAGTGAGCGTCCTCGCCTTTGCCTTGATCGTGCTCGCCTTCGCGCACGCGTCCGTGGCCTGGCTCGCTGGACTTTTCCTGCTGCTCGCGGGTGTGGCTGGCGCTGTCTATATGGCGGCGACGAATACGCTCTTGCAACTGGCGGTCGACGACAGTATCCGCGGTCGCGTGCTCAGCGTCTACCTCCTCACGTGGGGCCTGCTCCCTGTCGGCACCCTCCCTGCTGGAGCGATCGCCGATGCCTGGGGTGCCCCGGCTGCGGTGACGATCCTGACGTCGATCGCGCTCGTCGCGATCGTCGTCGTCGCAATGCGTTTCCCCGTTCTGCGTCACCCGCATCTCGCGTGGGAACGCGCGCGGGCTGCGACCCGTGCTCGTTGACGCCAGCGGAGCGAGGAGCGCAGACGCATGCGGCGACTCGTACCGCGTCCGTGGGTCTTCCAGCAGCCGCAACTCCGGGCTGTCCTCCTGCTCACGTTGCTCGCCGGGCTCGTGACCGGGCTCATCGTCCCGTTCCTCTCGCTCGTGGCGCGCGAGCGCGGCGCCTCCTACGGCACGGTCGGCCTCATGGCCTCGGCCTTCATGGTCGCACAACTGGTTTTCCAGTTCCCTGCCGGTGCGCTTGCCGATCGGTTCGGTCGGGCCAGACCGATTCTGGCCGGTCTGCTCATCGAGGGTGCAGCCACCGTGGCGTTCGTCTGGGCCGACTCGACCGTGGCCCTCATCGCTTTGCGCTTGGTACAGGGACTGGGGCTCTCGCTGATCTATCCGGCAGTGCGAGCACTGATCGCCGATCTCACGCCTCTGGAGCGCCGCGGCGAGGCGTTCGCTGCGTTCTGGGGAATGCTCAATATCGGGTGGTTGCTCGGGCCGGCGATCGGTGGGCTTGCCGCGGGGCTGGTCGGCAAGGTACCGCTGCTTCTGGTGAGTGGTATGGGCGAGATGCTCCTCGTCTTTCCTGCTTGGCTCGCCCTGTGCCGCGTCGGGGAGGTGCGGCCAACGGTGAGCCAACGAGGGAGGGCAGGGCCGTTCCGGGCGCTCCTCGGTCCAGCGCTCATCGCTGCCATGGTGCTCGCGTTCGGCTTCGAGGTTCCCGTGGGGATCTTTTCCGGCATCTGGAGCATCTATCTCGACGAGTTGGGAGCGAGCGAGTTCGTCTTGGGGCTCTCCTACACGACGTTTTCCGTGACCAACATCCTCACCTTGCCGATAGGGGGACGGCTCGCCAACCGGCGACCGCGTTGGCGACGGATCGTTCTGTTGGCGGTCGTGTTGGGGCTCCTCGTACTCGGGTACGGTATCCCGTCGGTACCGTTGCTTCTCCTCCTCGGTGCAGCCGAAGGAGCGGTCGCCGGGCTGCTGACACCGTCAGTCGACGCGTACCTGTCCTCGATCGCTAGTCGCACGTACCAGGGACGTGTCCAGGGCGCGTACACGACGGCAGGGATCGCTGGCGCTGCGTTGAGTGCGCTCGGCAGTTCGGTTCTGTACGGTCACGGCCAGTGGGTACCGTTCGCGGTCGCTGGCAGTGCGCTGGTGAGTCTGGCTGTACCGGCCGCACTCATCATCCGGAGGACCGAACGCTCGGTCGCTGAGGAGACGCTGTCGGAACCGCTCGCTACTCGCTGAGGGTATAAGCTGGCTAGGTCGAGAAGGGAAGGGGTTGCATGCGCGCGGTCGAGATTCCGTTCACCGTCTACTGGGGCGATGCTGATCCGGCACAGCTCATCTTCTATCCCAATGTGTTCCGCTACGTGATGCAGGCCGAGCACGCACTGTTCAGCCAACTCGGCTACACGGCGACGACGCTGATGCGCGAGCTCGGCGTGACCAACCCGCGGGTACACGTCGAAGTGGATTACGAGCGACCGCTTTGGGTCTATGACCGCGGTCTCTGCCGACTCTGGGTCAGTGCGATCGGCCGGTCATCGCTCCGGCTCGATTTCGCTCTCGTCAAGGAGGGGGAAAGCGAGCCCGCAGTGCGTGGGCATCTGGTGGAAGTGTTCGTCGACGTCGCGACGATGCGGCCGGTGCCGATCCCCGAGCCAGTGCGCCGCGCACTCGAGGCTGAAACATCCGGTGGTGAGGGCTGAACCAGGCCTGGCAGGGCCTGCGGCTCGGTTCGCGTGGTATCCTCGACGCTCGGAAAGCAGGAGGGGCGAGGATGGCGGGGAAGCCGCGTGCGTTCTCGGGCATCCAGCCGACCGGTGGTATCCATCTCGGTAACTATCTCGGGGCGATTCGGAACTGGGTGCTCCAGCAGGACGACTACGAAAATATCTTCAGCATCGTCGACCTGCACGCGATGACCGTACCGTACGATCCGCGTGAGCTTCGACAGCGGACCCTCGAGGTCGCCAGTGTCCTGCTCGCGGCCGGCATCGATCCGGAGCGCTCTATCCTCTTCGTCCAGTCCGACGTGCGGGAACATACCGAGCTGTGCTGGATCCTGGGCACGCTGGCGACCTTCGGTGAACTGCGGAGGATGACGCAATTCAAGGAGAAATCGAAGGGGAACGAGCGGGTCGGCGCTGGTCTCTTCTTCTATCCGGTGTTGCAGGCGGCCGACATCTTGCTCTACGATGCTGCGGTCGTGCCGGTGGGTGAGGACCAGAAGCAGCACATCGAGTTGACGCGCGACCTCGCGATCCGCTTCAACCACACCTTCGGGGAAACCTTCGTGGTGCCGGAGCCGGATATCAAGCCGGCTGGGGCACGCATCATGTCCCTCACCGATCCGCTCAAGAAGATGAGTAAGAGCGACCCGGATCCCGACAGCCGCATCGAGCTGCGTGACCCGCCGGACGTGATCCGACGGAAGATCCGGAAAGCGGTCACCGATTCGGAGACGGTCATCCGGTACGACGAAGAGCGCAAGCCAGCGATCTCCAATCTGCTGACGATCTACTCCTTGCTCTCCGGCATCCCGATTGCGGAGTTGGAGCAGCGCTATGCCGGGAAGGGATACGGGCAGTTCAAGCAAGATCTTGCCGAGGTGGTGATCCAGGCATTGGCGCCGATCCAGGAACGGCTGGAGGAACTCGTCGCCGATCCGGGGATCGTGATCCGGACGCTGCGAGAGGGCGCAGCGAAGGCGCGCGAACTGGCGGCAGCGAAGATGGCGGTCGTCCGCGAGCGGTGCGGCTTGGGGTTACCGCCGCTCGACTGACGGGAGTGGGACAGAGTCGTTATGCGAGGAGTTGTCCTCCACCACTGGTCGCGCGTCGCGGAGGAGATGCCACAGCCGGGTGTGGCGCGGCAGACCTTGCACGGCGAGCGGGCGACGCTCGTCCGGTACCGCTACGCGCCAGGGTCGGTCTTTCCGGTGCATGCTCATCCGGAAGAGCAGATGACGGTCGTCTTGCGGGGTACGCTGGTCTTCGTGGTGGACGGGACGGAGATCGTCGGGGAGCCGGGGGCGGTGGTCGTCATCCCGGGCGGGGTGCCGCACGGGGCCCGGGTCGTCGGCGACGCAGAGGTCGAGACGCTCAATGTCTTCGCACCGCGCCGCGAACAGGCACCGTGAGACAGCGGAGAACGCGAACGGAGGGGACGGACGATGGCGATCGAGTCGATGGCGAAGAAGTTGCGCCGGCAGGCAGCGAAGCGCATCGGGCAGCGGCTCAAGCAGCCGAAGCACAGTCTACCCCACCGCTATCCCTTCAAGTACCGCCAGTCGGAGCGGGGGCGCGTGCCGTTGACGCCGGAGGACGCTGTCGCCATGCTGCGCTGGCGCGAGGCTCGGCGGGCGCGTAAGCAGCAGGCGCAGGAGACACAGGAGTCCGGGCGCTGACGTTCAGCCCGCGGGCATGGCTGGAGGGGAGCTGACGCTCAGTCAGCTCCCCCGTTCGTTGGCTGGGCAGCCTGCGGTGCCTGGCCACTACTGAGTTCGTGCGTGACGGGATGGTACCGGCCCGAGAGTGCGTCGGAAAAGACCCACGGGCGTACCCCGGAGAGATAGGCGGCGCGTCCGAGGAGATGACTCGCGATAGGTGTGGTGAGGAGGAAGAAGAGGCTCGCCAGGAAGGCGTGCAACAGCGCCGAGAGGCTGCCGAGCGTGATGCCGGTCGCGATGACGACGAGGAGGATGCCGAGCGTACCTGCCTTGGCCGCGGCCTGCAAGCGGGTGTAGAAGTCCGGCATCCGCAGCAACCCAAGCGAGGCGATCAGCATGAACAGTGCGCCGGCGAGCGCGAGCAGCCCGGTGAGGATCTCGATCATTCGCGCGTCCTCCGTTCGATCAACGAGGCGAACGCGATCGTGCTCAGGAACGCGATCAGGGCGAGGACGATCGCGATATCGACGATGGCCAGCAGCCCGAGGACGGCCCCGAGGAGCAGCAACAGCCCGACGGTCAAGGAAGCCATCAGATCGAGCGCGACGACGCGGTCAGGGATGGATGGGCCACGGACCACCCGCACGAGCGCGGGGATCAAGGCGACCGCGAGGATGACCATGGCTGCGACGAGGAGCGGCGAGGTCACCGGCAATCCGACGAGGAACTCGCTCATCGCAGGACCTCCAGGAGGCGCGCCTCCATGCCGCGCTTGATGCTCCGGGTCACCGCTGCGGGGTCCTCAGCGTACATGGCATGCACGTAGAGGACGCGCCGATCGGCCGAGACGTCCAGCGACAGCGTCCCCGGCGTCAAGGTGATGAAGTTCCCGAGCAGCGTGATTTCCGTATCGGTCTTCGTATCGAGCGGGAGCGCGATGATGCGTGGATGCGCACGCAGCCGGGGAGTGAGGACGTCGTAGGCGATCCGCAAGCTGCTGAGCAGCAGCTCCCAGGCGAAGAAGATGATGAAGCGGAGTGCGCGCCACAGCTTCGTGCGATAGATCGGCGATCCCCACAGGGGTTCGACGACCATCACGACGAGCATCCCGAGGACGAACCCCAGGAGCAGTTGCTGAAAGGTGAAGCGGCCGACCGCCATCGTCCAGATCAATGCCAGAAGCACGTTCATGAAGAAGGCGTACACGCTCAACCTCCTTTCGCTGTCGCCGAGGTGATCGCCGCCTCGAGAATGGCCGCGCGGTACGCCGCAGGATCGAGCAGTTGTTCGGCAGCCCGCAGCGAGAGGTTGAGGAGCGGTTCGGCGTAGACTCCCAGGACAATAGTGACGCTGGCGAGGAGTGCGATCGGTGCGACCAGTCGGAGGCCGAGCCGTTCACTAGCCAGCTCGTGCGTGGCCGAGGACGGGGGCTCTTTCCAAAAGGCTTCGTTCCAGATCTTGAGCATCGACAAGAGCGTGAAGAGCCCGACGACGATCGCGACCGCCGTGACGAGGTACGCCTCGCGTTCCAACCCTGCCCGGATGACGAGCAGTTTGGCGACGAAGCCGGAGAGCGGCGGTATGCCGGCGAGCGAGAGTGCTGGCACGAGGAAGAGCATGCCGAGCCAGGGACGGTGCTGGAAGAGACCACCGAGACGCGACAACGTGCTCGTCCCGCTCGTCCGCTCCACGAGCCCACCGATGAGGAAGAGGTTCGTCTTCACGACGATGTGGTGCACGATATAGAACACGGCGGCGGCGAGGCCGAGCGGCGTCAGGAGTGCGAGCCCCACGACCATGTAACCGATCTGGCTCACGATGTGGAAGGAAAGGATGCGACGGATGTCCTGCTGCGCGAGGGCGCCGAGGACGCCGGTCAGCATCGTCGCGCCAGCGCTGATCAGCAGGATCCGGTGCGTCCACCCGGGATCCTGGACGAAGAGCAGCGTGAAGACGCGGACGAGCGCATACACGCCCACCTTGGTGAGGAGGCCGGCGAAGAGCGCGGACACCGGCACCGGTGGCGTGTGGTACGACGCTGGGAGCCAGAAGAAGAGCGGGAAGAGCCCGGCCTTGATACCGAAGGCGACACCGAAGAGGACAGCCACGAGATTGAGGATCCCGGGATCGGCAGTGGTGAGCACGCGACTCAAGTCGGCGAAATTGAGCGTTCCGGCGATACCGTACAGAATCCCGGTCGCGCTGAGAAAGAGCGCGGAGGACAGCAGGTTCAGGGCCACGTACTTGATACCGCCTTCGACCTGCCCACGCTCGACACCGAGCACGAGGAGCGCGAACGACGCCATCAGCATGACCTCGAACCAGACGTAGAGGTTGAAGAGGTCTCCGGTCAGGAAGGCGCCATTGACACCGAAGAGGAGGGCGAAGAGGAGCGTGTAGAATCCGGCGCGCTCTCGCTCGCGATTGATCCAAGCTGTGGCGTACACGGTCGTCGCCCAGGAGACGAGCGCGCAGACCGCGACCATCGCAGCGCTCAAGAGGTCGGCGACGATGACGATCCCGTAGGGAGCCGGCCAACTGCCGATCGCGACAGCCGCGATACCGTCGCGTGTGACAGCGAGCAGAAGCCACACCGCTACCAGGAGCAGCGCTGTCGCGCCGGTCATGGCGACAGCGTGGCTCGCACGACGGTTGCCGCGCAGCGGGAACGAGACGAGCGCGGTCACGAGCGGTAGAGCGAGGGGAAGAATCACCAGAATACTCATCGGTTACTGTCCATTTGACCCTGCTTCGGACACGGTCGCTACCGGTACGACTGGTCGGTGTGCCGCCTCCGTCACTTCACCGAGTCGGTCGGTCGACGTAAGGTCGTCCAAGTCGTCGGTGCGGAGAGCCTGATAGGTCCGGTAGATCAACGCCACAGTGAAGACGAGCACGCCGAAGCTGATCACGATCGCCGTCAGGATCAGCGCTTGCGGCAACGGGTCGGCGGCCGGGAGCGGTACGGTCGTGCCCTCTGGTGGGACCAGGGGAGGGCGGCCACGGAGCAGGTCACCGCTGCTAAAGACCAGCAGGTTGGCGCCGTTGCCGAGCAGTGTGAGGCCGATTGCCAGTTTGACGATACTCCGGCGCAGCAAAAGATAGAGCGCGCAGCCGTAGAGGGTTCCGATCATCGCTGCGAAGAGAAGTTCCATCTCATTCCTCCGCGAACGCGAAGAGCATCGTGAGTGCTGCACCGATCACCGTCAGATAAACGCCGACGTCGAAAAGGAGCGGGGTACCCAGTTCGAGCGACGTTTCACCTGGGAGTGGAAACGCGATCCACACTCCGGTGAGTAACGGCTCGCCGCGCACGAGTGAGACGAGACCGCTGGCGAAGGCGACGCCGATCCCGACAGCGACGAGCGTGCTGGGTGGCAGGCGCAGCAACCGGCGCGCCGTTTCCAGGCTGTATCCGAAGGTGAAGAGTGCGAAGCCGGTCGCCGCGATGAGTCCGCCGCTGAAGCCGCCCCCGGGTTCGTTGTGACCACGAAGCAGGAGAAAGAGGCTGAAGAGGAGAAGGAGCGGGGCGATCCAACGGACAGCAGTGCGCAGGATCAGCGAGGGTAGGGTGCTCATGACGTGCGTTCCCCTCGTCCGTAGCGCAGTAAGGTCAGCACACCGATGGCCGCGAGACCGAGGACGGTGATCTCGCCCAGTGTATCGAGCGCGCGGAAGTCGACGAGGATCGTGTTGACGACGTTCCGGCCATGCGCCGCCGGGTAGGCTGCCTCATTGAAGAACGTGGAGATGCGCGTCGCTGGCTCGATCGCGAAGACGAGCAGAGTGAAACCGCTCATCACGAGCCCGAAAACGACCGCGATGCCAGCGTCGCGGAGACGCGTCGCCGTCGAAGAGAGCCGCGCGTAGCGCGGCAGACGATAGAACGCGAAGACGAGCAAGACCACGGTGAGGGTGTCGACCAGGACTTGCGTGATGGCGAGGTCAGGCGCCCCGTAGCGAGCGTAGAGGAGCGCCAAACTGAAGCCCAGAATGCCGAGTGCAGCGAGGGCAGCGAGCCGTTCGCTCGCTCGTACAGCGACCAGGCTGCTCGCGACGATGGTGATGACGAGGACGGTATCGAGGAGGTCGATGGGTGTCCTCACGATCTGCGTTTCGAGCGACAGGAGCCCCGCTGCTGCTGCACTGGCGGCGACGAGGACGACAGTGGTTGCGATGATGACCGTGATGTAGACGCGCAGGTACCCGTTCTGGAGGATGCGCGTCTGCGCATTCGCGAACCACGCCAGCGCATCGAGCCCGGCGCGGTAGGCGCGCTCACAGGCGAACCGGCCGAGTCCCGTGGGGCGATCGCCGAGCGGCTCGGTGAGCGCCAGTCGGTCACCGAGCTGTGCCCAGCGGCGCCAGCCGACGGCAAGCAGCGCCGCGGCGAGGAGGATAACGACACTCAAGGCGAGGGCCACGTTCACGCCGTGCCAGAGCGCGAGCGCGCTCACCGTCTTGAGCCCACCCGTGACGGCCTCCGTTACGAGCGATACGATCGGCGTCACGAGCGACAGCGCGAGGCCGCCAGCGAGCGCGGCGGTTGCCAGGATGACCGGGCTGGCGAGGAGTCCCCAGTGCCCATGGTGCACGTGTGGGGCAGGCGCGCGCTGGAGGATCGGCCGCACGAGCAGCCAGGCGACCGCCGTCTGCCCGATGAGGCCGAGGACGAGCGCTGCGGTGACCAGTGGAGCAGCGTGTTCGCTGGTGGTCTCCAACATCGCCTCTTTCGCGACGAAGCCGAGGGTCGGCGGCAGTCCCGCCGCCGCGAGGACCACCAGGAGCGTGCTCGCGGCGAGCGACGGAGCGTGTTTCCCGAGTTGGCCGATCCGGTCGAGCGCCCGTTCGCCGGTCGTGTGCTCGATCGCTCCGGCGAGGAGGAACGCAGCCCCTTTGTAAAGTGCGTGCGCGAGGAGGAAGAGAGCGAACGGCTTGCCAGCTTCGGCACCGAGCCCCAGCAGCAGGACCAGCGTGCCGAGTGCACTCACGGTGCTGTAGGCCAGGAGACGCTTGAGATCCCGCTGGGGCAGAGCGAGCAGCGCGCCGGTCAGGGCTGTGGCGGTTCCCAGCGCGACGAGCGTCGGTTGCCACCAGGCATGCGCCGCGAAGAGCGGGCTGACCCGTGCCAACAAGTAGATGCCGGCCTTCACCATCGTCGCCGAGTGGAGGTAGGCGCTCACCGGCGTCGGTGCTTCCATCGCGTTCGGCAACCAGAAGTGGAAGGGGAATTGTGCCGACTTGGTCGCTGCACCGACCAGGAGCAAGACGAAGACCACAGTGAGTACAGAAGACTCGACCGGCAGGTGGTCGGCAGCGAGCAGTTCGCTCACACGGAAGCTACCGACTTCTCGCGCCCAGAGGAGGAGCCCAGCCAGGAGCGCCAAGCCGCCGGCACCGGTGACGACGAGCGCCTGCTGAGCACTCGCGCGGGCACGCGGGCGTTCCGGTGAAAAACCGATCAGGAAGAACGAGGCGACGCCGGTCAGCTCCCAGAAGACGAAGAGCACCACGATGTCGTCGGCGAGGACGAGGCCGAGCATCGCTAGCTCGAACAAGAGCAGAGCTGTCCAAAATCGAGCGAGCCGAGGGTGATCTTCCAAGTAGCCTACCGTGTACAGTGCGACGAGGGCGCCTATCCCGGTGATGAGGAGCGCGAAGAGCCCGCTCAGCCCGTCCAGACGCAGGGTGATGCTACTGCCGAGGGAGGGAAGCCAGGCGACGGTCTCGCTCCTGGGGCCGTCGCGGAGGAGCGCCGGGAACTGCGCGGCGAACCAGCCGAAGAGTCCGAGCGAGACGGAGGCGGCGACGTACCCGAAGCGCTGGCGGAGCCGCGGGACGACGAGCGGTGCCGCGATGGTGAGCAGCGTGAGCGCTGCGAGACAGATCAGCATCGCAGGTCCATTCGGCTATCCCTACCACTGCGCGGGGATGACGCTCGCTGGACCAGCGAGCCCCCGCGGGACGACCGCTCGCGGCGACGATCGTCTCGCGGAGACTCGTCGAGGAAGGAAAGGCCGCTCTCGCGGCTCAGGACAGTCTAGCGTAGCGATGACGCTTTCGGCAAGAGACCAGACCGATCCTGCGTCGGGTTACGCGCTGCGGGGTACACTCCTCGCAGTGTCACCAGCGCCGAGACGTGGGGGAATCGTATGCTCAAACAGATCGATCACCTCGTGGTGCTCTTTCCCGGCCTCGATGAGGCGATCGCGCTCGCTGAGCAGGCCGGTTTCACGGTCGTCCGCGGCGGCGAGCATCCGACCGGGACACACAATGCGCTGGTCGGCTTCGCCGATGGCTCCTATCTCGAGCTGATCGCGTTCCGCGAGGCGAATCCGGAACACCGCTGGTACCGTTTCCTCGCTTCAGCGGGAGGGATCGTCGACCTGTGTCTCTTGGTGGACGACGTAGAGCAGCAAGTACGCAGACTGGCCGAGCACGGGCTGACGTACCAGATCACCGAGGGTAGTCGGCGACGACCCGACGGTGTCACGATCGCCTGGAGGAACGCGACGCCGCCGGACGAACTGACTGGCGTCCTCCCCTTTCTGATCGAGGACCTGACCCCGCGGAACGAGCGGGTACCGCACGGTCGTTTCGCCGAACATCCCAACGGCACACGCGGTATCGCTGAAGTCGTCATCGCGGTCGCTGACCTCGAACAGGCGGCGTCCATGTGGCGCGTCCTCACCGGGGAAGAGGGACACCAGGGCACAGATCGCTCGCTCGCGGTGCCGGCCCGACGCTTCGTCGTAGGGCCGCACCAGGTCACGCTGGTGAATGGGGCGCACGCGCTGGTCGCCGAGCGTCTCGAACAGAGCGGGCCCGGCCCACTCCTCGCCCGCTTGTGGGGCTGGGGAGACCGCGAGGATACGCTCGGCCGCGCACGGTTCCAAACGGTCAGTCTTAACGGCTAGCGTTCCTCGCGGCCCATCCAACGCGGCAGCGCGACGGCGGGCTGGTAGGTGAGGAGTGCTTCGACTGCTTCATCTGGGTCTTCGGTGACGACGAGAAGCCCGGCGTGCTCTGGCGCGATGAAGCCTTCGTCGACGGCGTGGCGGAGGCTCGCTAGGAGGTGGCGGTAATAGTCGGCCGAGTTCAGGAGGACGACCGGCTTGGTGTGGATACCGAGCTGAGCCCAGGTGACGATCTCGAAGAGTTCGTCGAGCGTGCCGAAGCCGCCGGGCAGCGCGATGAAGCCGTCGGCCAGGTCCGACATGAGCGCCTTCCGCTCGTGCATCGTGCGCACGATGTGCAGCCGCGTGAGGTTAGGATGCGCGAACTCGCGTGCCATGAGGACTTCCGGAATCACGCCGATCACCTCACCACCCGCTTCCAGGGCAGCGTCGGCGACGACACCCATGAGCCCGATGCTCCCGCCGCCGTAGACGACGCCGATACCTCGTTCGGCGAGCAACTGGGCGACCCGTGCAGCGTGCAGTCGATAGATCGGTCGGTTACCGAGCCGAGATCCGCAGAAGACGCAGACCCGCTCGATGGGTGCGGTCATGTCTGTCATACGATGGTTCCGCCTTTCCTCACGCTGGCCGGACGTGCCCGGGCGCTCCGGCTCGCTGAGTGTACCCTCCAGTGACGTCGAGCGGAAAGTCGTGGTAGACTGCGGCGCGAGTGCGAGGAGCGCGTCTCGTGCGGGTGGTCGATCCGATCCGTGACCGTGCTGGGTTGGAGCGCAAGCTTGCGACGACGCCGTATCATGTCGACCGCGAGCGGGCGCACATCTGGATCATCGACCCGGACCTCTGTCTCCAGTGCGAGCGGCAGCAGTGCATCGTCTGTTGCCCGGCAGCCTGCTATACACCCCTTCCAGATGGCCGAGTGAAGTTTTCCTACGAAGGCTGCGTCGAGTGCGGCACCTGCCGCATCGTGTGTTACGAATTCCGCAACATCGCTTGGACATATCCCCGCGGCGGCTTCGGTGTGCATTACCGGTACGGGTGAGGGCGCGGCGGATCACTCGTCGCCGGTGGGGCGAGCCCTTCGCGCGAGCGGGGAGCTGACGGCCCCGTCCGGCGCCCGAACCGGGCTACACTTGCGTCCGAGCGGGCGTGTCGCGTGCCCGCGTGCAGGAAGGACAGCGACGATGTATTGGTGCCGGTTGCACGTGCTGGTCTGCACGGCGAACCACTGTACGCAGAAGGGAGCGCAACAGGTCGCCGCACGGCTGCGCCTGGAACTGAAACGGGCTGGCCTCGACGGTGAAGTCATGGTCAACACCTGCGACTCGATCGACCTCTGCGACATCGGACCCAATATCGTGGTGTATCCGCAGGGGTGGATATACCGGGGCGTGCAGGTCAGCGATATCCCTGAGCTGGTCGCCTCGCTCCGAGCTGGCGACCGACCGGTCGAGCGGCTCCTCCTCCGCTCCGACGCCGGTGACGAGGCGCAGCGTCGTGCGCTCTACCACGAGGCGGTACGACAGCCGGCACTCTCGGTGGAGGCGTTCGCTGCCCTGGCGGCCCAGTACGGGTTCGACGAAGCCTGGGTGGCAGAACAAGCGCGACGTGGATTCATCGCCCGCAAGCCCAGCGAGGACGGCGAGCGGATCACGGTGACGAGCAAGGCCCGCCACCGTTACGGGCTCCCGACCGAAACCGGCGCATGACTTCCGTGCCTCGGTGGTGACGACTCGAGCGGGGCGATCGACACGCGTCGGGGCACAGGAGCCGATCGTTTCGCGAGCTGATGACTTCCCCAAATCTGTTCCGACTGCTTACCCGCTCTTCCCAGGGAAGGGACAGTGACTGCATGGCACAGCGCTGGAGATCGCGTTGATGCAGAGTGTGTGGTATCATGAGTATGGGAATGCGGGGAGGGGGAGAAGGAGAATGCGGACGATGCAGAGGAGGTCGAATGACGGCGGAAGTGCAGCCGGTTCGCTCCTCGCAGGAGGAGCAGCGTCGGGTACGGTTCGCGCATCCAGCTGAAGAGGAGTTCGCTGCCTTCCTCGATTTCTACCGGATCGCGTGGGAGTACGAGCCCCGCACGTTCCCCCTCCGATGGGAAAACGGTCGCGTCGTCGAACAGTTCACCCCCGACTTCTATCTCCCCGAGCAAGACCTCTTCGTCGAGTTGACCACGATGAAACAGAGCCTCGTCACACGCAAGCACCGCAAGGTGCGACGTCTCAAAGAGCTCTATCCGCACGTGAACATCGTGCTGCTCTACCGGAAGGACTATCACGAGATCCTCTCGCGCTTCGGATACGGATCGGTCGATATCACCTCGCTCCGTCCTGACCAGATCGAGCGTGTTCTGCTGAGCCCGTCTGAAATCCAGCGGCGCGTCGCCGAACTGGGCAAGCAGATTTCGGAAGACTATGCGGGACGTTCTCTCGTTTTGGTCGGGGTCTTGAAAGGGATCACCTTCTTCCTGGCCGACTTGGCGCGGGCGATCACGCGTCCCTTGGCGATCGATTACTTGCAGCTCTCGCGGGATTTGCACGAGGGAGTTGCGATCCGCAAGGATCTCGACCTCGATATCCGCGGCAAGCATGTCCTGCTCGTCGAGGACATCGTCAATACCGGCTTGACGCTCGATTTCATCCTGCGCACGCTGCGCGAGCGCGAGCCGGCGAGCCTCGAGGTCTGTGCGCTTTTGGACAAGGCCGAACGCCGACTGGTGCCTGTCCCGGTGAAGTACGTCGGCTTCACGCTCCCGAACGAGTTCGTCGTCGGGTATGGGTTGGACTACCGGGAACTCTACCGCAATCTGCCCTTCATCTGCGTCTTGAAACGCGAGGTGTACGAGTCGAACGGGAACGGCCAGGTCGCTCAGGAGGAAGAGGGTACCGCAGCCGTCGCTGGTTCCTCCCGGCTCGAGAGCGTTGCCGCCGGTGCGGGTTGACAGTGGCGGCAGAGGTAGGTTCCTCGCCCAGCGACCGTCCGCTTCGCGATCGGCGTCCCGCAGCGGGGGCACGGTTGGCCGGCTCGTCCGTGGACGTACGGAAACTCACCGACCGGTGGGACGGCACGACCGTGCAAGATCTTCGCACCACCGATGGGCACAGCGATGGCCAAAACCGTGTGAATCGCTTCGTACAACCGGGCGATCTCCTCGTCGCTCAGGCTTCCCGCCAGACGCTCGGGGTGCAGGCGGGCGTACCACAGACTTTCGTCGACGTAGATGTTGCCCAGCCCGGCGACCACGGTCTGGTCGAGCAAGGCGGCCTTGAGTGACGTGCCGCGGCGGCGCGCCAGACCGCGCTGCAAGGCCTCGAGCGTGAACTCCGGGCTCGAGGCATCGGGACCGAGACGGAGCGCGGCGAGCGTCTCCGGGAGTTGCTCGGGGAGCAGGAGCTGCACGCGCGCGAAGTGCCGGACGTCGGTGAGGTAGAGCTGGACGTCCGGCGCGAAGTCGAGCCGGAGCGCAGTCGACTTGTGGGGGAGCGGCGCGTCGTAGGGTGGGACGGGATGCCCGGCAGCGAAGCCGGGGACGCTCGCACCGCGAGCGACGAGCTGGCCAGTCAGTTTGAGGTGGACGAGGAGCGTGAGGCGCGGGAAGACCAGCCAGAGATATTTGCCCCACCGTCCGACGTCGCGCAGCAGGTCGCCGACGATGGCATCGAGCGAAAGGCCAGTCGGGGCGACGAGCAGGCGCGAGCGATAGAGTTCGTAGCCGGTACAGACGCGGCCGAGCAACTGCTCAGCGATCCCGCGTCGAGCCGCTTCGACCTCAGGCAGTTCAGGCACGGTGGCCGCCTCCGGTAGCGGTCTCGACGAGCTCCCGTTGCGCGAGTTGTTGCGGAGGGCGGACGCCGAGCCGCTCCCAGTCCACGCGCCAGAAGCGCGGGTCGAAGGGGTCGACTTCTTGCCGAGTGTCGAGCCGGTTCCAGATGGTCGGGAAGGCGTAAATCGCTTTCCCCTCGATGACGATCCGGCGTGCGAGTCCGCCGGGACGATGGACGGGGAAGATCTCGCGCGGTGGGCGACTGATCACTTCGGCCTGGAACCAGCCGTGTTCCGGGCAGCGCCCGGCGTGCAGTTGCCACGGGAGGCGGGCAGTCACTCGCCCGAGCTGACGCACGACGACGTCCACGAGCTCGCTGCCGCAGAGTGGACAGCGGAGCGGGGTCGTGACCTCTCGACGCATCGCCTTCATCGTCGGTCGTTCCTTCGGTACCCAAAACGCGCGACCGGTGGCGCGCAGGAGCGATTCGCGCCACGATCATAGCATGCGTTCGGCACGGGCGAGGCCCGGTTCACGGAGACGACGAGCCGCGGCAGGAGCGAGGCGGCTCCTGCCGCGGCGTGACGTGAGGAGCACTGGGTATGGTCAGTCGAAGACGAGGACGCCGCGGAGTACCTTGCCCTCTTCGACGTCGTGGTACGCCTGGTTGATCTCGTCCAGGCGGTACCGGCGCGTGACGAGTTCGTCGAGCTTCAGTTTCCCCTCGCGATAGAGCCCGAGGAGGCGCGGGATATCGATGCGCGGCACGTTGTGGCCGAAGATCGTCCCGAAGACCTCCTTGGCCATCAACATGAACATGAGGTCGAGGGGATGCGGCTCCTGTTCCTCGGGATCGCGCCCGATGGCACCGACGATGACCGTACGGCCAGCCTTGCGGGTCGCGCGCGTCGCGGTCGCGAGCAGCCTGGGCGTGACGAGGCTAGGGGTGAGGATCGTCGCGTCGGCGCCGACGCCGTGCGTGATGTCCATGATGCGCTGCACGGGATCCTCGCGCGTGGGGTTGACCGTATGTGTGGCGCCGAACTCCTTGGCCTTCTCCAGCTTCCAGTCGACGAGGTCGATGGCGATCACTTTCTCCGCTCCGGCCATCGCCGCACCCTGCACCGCGTTCATCCCCACGCCCCCCGTGCCGAAGATCGCCACCGTCTCACCGGGCCTGACGCGGGCGCGGTTGACCGCGGCCCCCCAGCCGGTGGGGACGGCACAGCCCACGAGGCAGGCGCGGTCGAGCGGGAGATCGGGGTCGATCTTGATGACCGAGTCGACCGGGCAGACGGTGTACTCGCTGAAGGCCGAGACCAACGCGAACTGGGCGATCTCCTCGCCCCGCTGATTGCGCATGCGGAACGTGCCGTCCAACTGAGTTCCCTGACCGATCAGGATCCCACGGTCACAGATCGCAGCCAGGCCGCTCAGGCACCAGCGGCACTTCCCGCAGGCGGGGATGTAGCAGAGGACGACGTGGTCACCCGGCCGAAGCTCGGTGACGCCTGGCCCCACCTTCTCGACGATACCGGCACCCTCGTGACCGACGACCATCGGGAAGCGGACTGGAGCTTCACCCTTCGCGAAGTGCCAGTCGGAATGACACAGCCCGGTGGCAACGAGCTTGACGAGAACTTCCCCCTCTTTCGGCTCGTCGAGTTCCACTTCTTCGATCGAGAAGGAACGCGTCGGACCGTAGAGGACTGCTGCGCGCGTCTTCATGGCTACACCCTTCTCCACGCTCGCCTTTAGGAATGAAACGAAAGTCGCTGGCTGTACCCTAGCACGGGCCTGCGAGCGGGTCAAGCGCCACGTTCACGATACCTGAACGCCTCTCTCCAACGAGCGGGGACTCGGTTCCCAGCTGGATCCACCCCGGTCGGAGAGCGCGAGCGACAACCCCCACACTGCCGATCGGTGATCGCGGTTTCCTCCCCCGACACAAGCACTCGCGGCGCCAGCGAGTACAGCACGAAAGTCGCTTCTGTTCAGCCGCGGATCGCTCGGTTATCCTTGCTGGTCGGAGCCCGATCGGGCAGCAGACCCGGTTCAGGAAAGGATGGGGATCCCGTGTACTACCGCAGCGACGTGGTGGGCAGCCTACTCCGACCCCCGTACCTCGTCGAGGCCCGACAGCAATACGAGGCAGGCCAACTCAGCGCGGCCGAGTTCAAGAAGATCGAAGATCGGGCGGTCGACGAGGCGATCAAGCTCCAGGAAGACGCCGGCCTCGAGGTCATCACTGACGGCGAGCAACGCCGGTATGCCTTCTTCGGCCACCTCGTCGAGGCCATGGAGGGATTCGACAAGTTCGGTGGTTGGGCCATTCCGTTCCGCGACGAGCAGGGAAATCAGAACATCGTCCGTCGCCCCATCGTCGTGGAAAAGCTGCGCTGGAAGCGCAACATGTGCGCCGAAGAGTTCACCTATCTCCGTGCCCGCACCAGCCGGGTCGGTAAGGTCACGTTGATCAGTACCATGCAGGCAGCGGTGTACTGGGACAAGAACAAGTCGTCGGGAGCCTATCCGACGATCGACAGTTACCTGGCCGACATCGTGGACATCACTCGGCGCGAAATCGAGGAACTGATCCGCCTCGGTTGCACCTACATCCAGATCGATGCACCCCAGTACGCGGCACTGCTCGACCATAAGATCCGCGAGGGATATCGCCTGCGCGGGATCGACCCCGATCGGATCGTCGACCAGACGATCGAGCTCGACAACGCCGTACTCGACGGCTTCGACAAGCAGGGCATCGTCTTCGGTCTGCACATCTGTCGCGGCAACAACCAGAGCATGTTCTATGCCTCGGGCGGCTACGACCCGATCGCAGAAAAGGTGTTCCGGAAGACCAAGTTCCACCGCTTCCTCTTGGAATACGACGACGAGCGCTCCGGCACTTTCGAACCGCTGCGTTTCGTGCCCGAGGACCGCGTCGTCGTGCTCGGTCTGGTCACGACCAAGAAGATGCGGCTCGAAAGTCAGGACGAGTTGATCCAGCGCATCATGGAGGCCGCCAAGTACGTCCCGCTCGAGCGCTTGGCGCTCAGTCCGCAGTGCGGCTTCGCCTCGACCTGGGAAGGCAACCGCATCACTCCTGAAGTCCAGCGCGCCAAACTCGAACTCGTCGCCCGCACCGCCAAAGCAGTCTGGGGCTAACCACACACGAGCGAACAGAACCCCGCGGCGCGGATGCTCCGCGGGGTTCGTTCTTCGTGGACGCTGCGCTCTGAAGCGAGTGACCCACACCGCCAAGGCCAGGCGAGCGACGAATCGCGTTCAGGAGTGCCGACACCTCCGGTCTTCCGCCGGGCGTGCTCGACACTGCTGCCAAGGCGGCATCACTCCTGACGGCACGAGACCGAGCCCGAGCGCTCGAGCGGTGTAGAGGCCACCAAAGGCTATGTCGAACGCGGGATCCATCTCACGCGCTAGACCTACGACGGCGCTCCTCATCGTAGCGCATTAGCGGCGAAACACCAGGTTGAGGACGATCGTCAAGATCAGGCTCAGGAGCAGCATCGTCGCCAGAGGGATGTAGAGCGTGAAGTTCCCGCGCTGGTACACGATGTCGCCCGGCAGCCGACCGAGATAGGGGACACGCCCAGCGAGGAGGAGGATGACGCCGAAGACGACGATCGAGAGGCCGATGACGATGAGCACGCGACCGAACGCCTGTAGCTCCCCCATCCTCGCGCCCCCTCATCGAGAACGGCGAGTGCCGAAAAGCTCACCGAGATGCGCCGCCAGGTCGAAGATGAGCATGAACAGAAACGGCACGAGAATCACCAAGACGCCGATGAGCAGGAGCTTCGCGATCTCGCTGATCACGTCCATCACGCGTCTCCCACGTCGGAGAACCGGGGATCGCTCTCATCGAGCGATCCCCGGCTTCATCCTCAGGCAACCACCTCGGCTTCGGCCAGCATCGAGCGGATGCTGAGCGCACCGTGCTCGTCGACATCGACGAGCACCGTCTCGCCGTCGCGCACCTCCCCACGCAGGATCTTGTTCGCCAGGCGGTCCAAGAGTTCGCGCTGGATGACGCGCTTGAGCGGCCGGGCACCGTAGACCGGATCGTAGCCGCGCTCGGCCAGCCACTCCTTCGCGCGCGGGGTGACCTGCAGCGTGATGTTGCGCTGCTTGAGACGCTGCCGGACCTGCCGCAGCTGAATGTCGACGATCTGCGACAGCTGCTCGCGCGTGAGCGGCCGGAACATGATGATCTCGTCGATCCGGTTCAAGAACTCGGGGCGGAAGTGCGCCCGCACCGCCTCCATGACCCGCTGGTACGCCTCCTCCTCGCGGTACGGGAGGAGCGCCTGGATGTACTCCGAGCCCAAGTTGCTGGTCATGATGATGACCGTGTTCCGGAAGTCGACCGTCCGCCCCTGACCGTCCGTTAGGCGACCGTCGTCGAGTACCTGCAACAGCACGTTGAAGATCTCCGGGTGCGCCTTCTCGATCTCGTCGAACAGCACGACCGAGTAGGGTCGGCGCCGGACGGCTTCGGTGAGCTGTCCGCCTTCCTCATAGCCCACGTAGCCCGGTGGTGCGCCGATCAGGCGCGACACCGTGTGCCGCTCCTGATACTCCGACATGTCGATGCGGACCATCGCCCGCTCGTCGTCGAACAGGAACTCGGCGAGCGCTCGCGCCAATTCGGTCTTCCCCACACCAGTCGGGCCGAGGAAGATGAAGCTCCCCAGCGGCCGGTTCGGATCCTGCAGCCCAGCTCGCGCACGCCGGATAGCGTTGGAGACGGCGCGCACTGCCTCGTCTTGGGCGACCACGCGCTCGTGCAGCCGCTCCTCCATGTGGACGAGCTTCTCCATCTCACTCTCCATGAGCTTGGCGACTGGAATGCCCGTCCACTTGCTCACGATCTCGGCGATGTCGTCCGCGTCGACCTCCTCCTTGAGCAAGCGACCCTGCCGCTGAACTTCGGCCAGACGCCGCTCCTCCTCGCGCAGCTGTCGCTCGAGTTCCACCAACCGTCCGTACTGGAGCTCCGACGCGCGCGTGTAGTCAGCCACGCGCAGGGCCTGCTCGATTTCGATCCGCGTCTGCTCGATCTGCTCCTTGAGCGCGTTGATCCGCTCCAGCGCCTGGCGCTCCTGCTCCCACTGCGAGCGCAGGACCTGCTCCTGCTCGCGCAGGTTCGCCAGTTCTCGCTCCAGTTCCGCCAGCCGCTGGCGCGAGGCCTCGTCGCGCTCCTTGCGCAGCGCCTCCCGCTCGATCTCGAGCTGCGTGATGCGTCGCGTCAGCTCGTCCAGTTCGGCCGGCATGCTCGTGATCTCCATGCGCAGCCGCGCCGCAGCCTCGTCGACGAGGTCGATCGCCTTGTCCGGCAGGTACCGGTTCGTGATGTACCGGTGCGAGAGGACGGCTGCCGCGACCAAAGCCGAGTCGAGGATGCGCACCTTGTGGTGCAGCTCGTACCGCTCGCGCAGCCCGCGCAGGATGCTGATCGTATCCTCGACCGACGGTTCATCGACGTAGACCGGCTGGAAGCGCCGCTCGAGCGCCGGATCCTTCTCGATGTGCTTACGGTACTCGTCGAGCGTCGTCGCACCGATAGCGTGCAGTTCCCCGCGCGCCAACATCGGCTTGAGCATGTTGGCCGCGTCCATCGCACCTTCCGCTGCCCCGGCACCGACGACCGTGTGCACCTCGTCGATGAAGACGACGATCTCGCCCTCCGCGGCGCGGATCTCGTCGAGCACCGCCTTGAGACGCTCCTCGAACTCGCCGCGGTACTTGGCACCGGCGAGCATCGCGGCCAGATCCAGCTGGACGATGCGCTTGTCCCGCAGCCCCTCGGGTACGTCGCCCCGGACGATACGCTGCGCCAAGCCCTCCACGATCGCCGTCTTCCCCACCCCCGGCTCGCCGATCAGGACCGGGTTGTTCTTCGTCCGCCGCAGCAGCACTTGGATCACGCGGCGGATCTCGTCATCGCGCCCGATCACCGGGTCCAACTTCCCCTGTCGGGCGAGCGCCGTCAGGTCGCGCCCGTACCGCTCGAGTGCCTGGTAGGTCGACTCCGGATGGGGTGAGGTGACGCGCTGCGCGCCCCGAATCTGGCTCAGCGCACTCAGCACGCGCTCGCGCTGGACGCCGAGTCGCTGCAGAGCATGTACGGCTGGCGAACGTGGCGCCGCCTCCAGAGCCGCCAGGAACAAATGCTCGGTACTGATGTACTCGTCTCCGAAACTCTGTGCCTCCGTCTGCGCACGCTCGAGCACCCGCCGCAGCGTCGGCGCGACCGTCGGTTCAGCCGCGTACTGGAGACGCGGCAAGGACTCCAGCACGCGCTCGAGCTCCCGAGCGACGCGCTGCGGCTCCAGCTGCATGCGCAAGAGCACCTGCGGCACCACGCCATCACTCTGCGTCACCAAGGCGTAGAGCAGATGCTCCACATCGAGCTGACTGTGCTGCCGCTCCGTCGCAACCCGTTGTGCGACGACGAGCACCTCTTGGGCCTTTTCCGTGAACTGTGGTCGTCCCATGGTCCCTTCCTTAACGATCGATTGTGCAGTAGTCGGGAGGAGCCGATCCGGCTCAGACCTCCTCGCTGGTGGCACCGAGGAGGTTCAACATGGCGTCGATATCCGCCACCACCGAGTCGAAAACCCGGTCGTACTGCTCGGAGATCGCCAAACACCGCTCGCGCAAGCGGCGCAACTGCTCCGTGAGCGAGAGCGCGAGCTGCACGCCGGCCAGATTGACGCCGCGTTCTTCGACCAGGTACTTCACCTGCCGCAACCGTTCCAGATCCTCCGCCGAGTACAACCGCAGGTTACCTCGCGTCCGCGACGGCGTCACGAACCCCTCGCGCTCGTACTTCCGCAGCGTCTGCGGATGCAACTCGAGCAACCTCGCTGCCACACTGATGACGTAGAGCGGTTCGGATCGGCGCATCGTTGCCTCCCGTGCCTCTCCTCCTGCACTCGCTCGCAGTATAGCACCTGATACGGATCGTATCAAGATCGGCCGAGCCGCGACGAGGGCAGCACGGACACGGTCGTCGCATCCCACTGCTGTCGGGGCAGACTGGCGAGCGCTTCGCGGATAGCAGGGACGTCACCGAAACTGATCTGCGCTACCGTCAGCAACGTGCGCGCATCACGCACTCGGCCGACACGGCGGTACGCGCGCGCCGCCGCGACGACACCCGTCGGCGACATCGTCCAGAATTCGGGCAGACGCGTGAGGTCGAGGGCAGGATTGACGCGCAGCGCCTCGCAGAACCCGGCCTCGGCGAGCGCCACCTCACCGCGCCGTCCGGCGCGGACCGCCCGCTGCGCGACGGCTACGGCGGGGTCGAAGGCGATGATCGCCGCATCGTGCCGCCGTGCCGGTCTCGGCGGCACGGCCGCGTGTGTCCGCTCGGAGCGGAGCGCTCGCGGAGCGGGCGATCCATGGAACCGGTGCCTCCCGCCCGGCGGGAGCGCTTCTCTCGCTCGTTCTGGGCGAGCCCTCCGACGGCGCGACACTGCGACCGCCGTCAAGACGGGGAAGCCCGTGAGGACGACTCCGAACGCGACGACCGCAGTCGCTGCTGACAACGGCCAGAACCAGGCCTGCTGGGCCCTCGGATCGGGCGCCGGAACCTGCAGAACCAGCGCACGCGCCTCCGGGGCGATCGCTGGAGCGCCGTTCGGAGCCGTCAGAGGGAGAGCGGTCGCAGGCGACTCCTCGCCCACGTCACCCGCTGCGACGCGCGCGAACCCGTAGTCTAAGAGCTGCACCGCATCTCGGTACCAGGCTTCGCGGGTGCTCCCCAGCACGACCACGATCACCGTGTTTCCGTCGCGCTCCGCAGCCTCGATCAGGGAGTAGCCAGCAGCCTCGGTGATACCGGTCTTCCCCCCGATCAACCCGGCATACTGACCGAGCAACCGGTTCGTCGTCTCGACCGCTATCTGCCCATCGGAATAGGTCGGCGACGCCAGAATCCGCCGCAGCTCAGGGCGTTGCAGTACCGCTCGCATCAGTACCGCGAGGTCGCGCGCCGTCGTGACGTGTCCTGGTTCGTCGAGGCCATGCGGATTGCGGAACGTCGTGTGCTCGAGCCCCAAACGTTCCGCGACGATGTTCATCTGCCGGACGAACCGCGCCACTGACATCTCCGGCGTGTCGCCCGGGAGCGCGCTCACGTTGCGCGCGATCGTCATCGCGGCATCGTTTCCTGAAGCGAGCAGCAACCCATACAGCGCTGACTCCAACGTCAGCTCCATGCCGGGGCGCAACCCGGCCGACGCTTCACCGACCAAGTCAGCCGGAATCACCTGAAGCCTGCTATCGGGAGGGGCGAGGTCGATCGCCGTCAGAGCTGTCGCGAGCTTGGTGAGGCTGGCTGGCGCTCGAGGTGCGTCCGCGTTCTTCGCGTACAAGACTGCACCGCTCGATGCGTCCATCACGATGGCCGCTGCTGCGACTACCTCCGGCGGACTGGACGCCGCCCCCGCCGCTCCCCCGGCTTGCGCCAACCACGTCACACAGAGAGCCACCGCGAGGCACACGCGTACCCCTGCCCGCACCGCACCCCTCCGCACACCGACTCGCTGCAGCCGTCGCTCTGACTGTCAGGCACATCCTAGCAGCACCCGGGGTGTACGGACAAGGTATGTTCTGACGAGTACGGCACCGTCCCCCTGTGTTACCATCCAACGCGGAGCGACGAGGAGGTTGGCTATGGCCGATTTTCCGGGCAAGGGGAAAGTCGCTGTCCTCCGGACGAAGCCCGAGACGGTCCTCGCCGACATCGGACGAGCGATGCTGATGGCCGGCTACCGCGAGGCCTTGCCGCGCGACCGCGACACGATCCTCAAGATCAACATCACCTGGGACACCTGGTATCCAGGCTGCTCCACGACACCCTGGCAGCTCGAAGGAGTCATCCGCCGGCTCAAGGCGGACGGCTACGGTCACTTGATCGCCGCGCACAACCGCACCGTGGTCGTCGACGCCTACAAAGGGGAACGGAACAACAAGCACAAGTACGTCGTCGACAAGTACGGCGTGGAAAACGTGCACCTCTACGAGCCCCACGTGGAGTGGGTACCGTACGAGCCGAAGGGGGAACTCCTCGTCCTCCACAAGATCTTCCCGGAAGGTATCCGCATCCCCAAGCTCTTCATCGGCCGAAACATCATTCACCTCCCCACCGTCAAGACCCACGTCTTCACGACCATCACGGGCGCGATGAAGAACGCATTCGGCGGACTCCTGAACGAACGCCGACACTGGACGCACGCAGTCATCCACGAGACGCTCGTCGATCTTCTCACGATCCAGCAGGAGATCCACACCGGTATCTTCGCCGTCATGGACGGGACGTTCGCCGGCGACGGTCCGGGCCCCCGCGCGATGCGTCCACACGAGAAGGACATCGTCCTGGCCAGCGCTGACCAAGTGGCGATCGATGCCATCAGCGCGAAACTCCAGGGCTTCGACCCGCTCTCCATCCCCTTCATTCGCCTCGCCCACGAGCGCGGTCTCGGGGTGGGTGACCCGCGCGAGATCGAGATCGTCGGGGAGGACATCACCGACGAATCGTGGGGGTTCGTCGCCGGCGACACCTTCGCTAGTCGCGGGCAGAAGCTGATCTACCACGGTCCGCTCAAGCCGCTCGAGAAGCTCCTTTTACGCTCGCCCCTCGTCCCCTGGTCGTACGTCGCGTCGAACGTCTATCACAACGTGTACTGGTACCCGGTACACGGCCGACGCCGGGTGAAAGAAGCGCTCCAGACCAAGTGGGGACAGCTCTTCCTGAGCTACGACGACGGCAAGGTCGTCTTACCCGGGCCCGACCCGGTCGGGACGGCGATCGTCGCAGGCGGCCTGGCAGCCTTGCTCGCTGGGATGGTTACGGCGACGCGCTGGTGGCGCAAGCACCGCTGAGCCCGTCGACGAGCGGCAAACCAAGGAGACGCGCTGCCGCCTCCACGCGTTCCCGCGGCCCTCTCGGGACGAGGGCGAGCGTTCCCTCGGGCAAGCGGACGATTTCGACGACGACCTGGAAACCAGCCTTGGCCACACCACGGGCCGAGGCGACGTTGGGGGCATCGTACCCGATCCAGAAGCGCGTCGCGTCCTCTTCGCGCGAGAGGATCGCCTGCAGGAATCGGGGATAGATGCCGCGACCACGCCACTGCGGTGCGGTGAAGAAGTCCCACAAGTAGCGCTCTCCCTCGGGGATCGCGAACGTGAGCCCGAGGACGCCGATCGTGGCCGTCCGGGTAGCGACCCACCCGTAGCCGACCGGATCGCCGTCGATGAGCGCGACGTAGGGCCGATGGCCAGCGGCTCTGCGAGCGTCCAACTCCGTCTTCACGTAGCCGCCGAGAAACTCCAGCCACTCGTCCTGACCGTCGAGGACCTGCAAACCGACCAGCGGAGCCAGCCTCGGCAAGGGGTCGCCGCGCCACCACGTACAGAGCGGGCCGAGCGATTCGAGCATCCGGCAGCGCCTTCTACGACGGCTCTACAACCGCGGCGGTCATGCGGTCGTGCGCCTCCGTGGGCTCCGTCAAGCGGGTACGATAGACGCCGCGATACGACTCCGGCAACAAGCGCGCGATCGCGCGCATCACTTCGTCAGCGAGCTCCTCGGCCGACCGCTCGCGCCCGTCAGCAGTCCGCAGCGAGACGTGCATCGGTGCACCGATACGGACCGTGACGCGTGGCCAGCCGCGCAGCGGTCGACGCCCCTTGGCGCCGTTGAACGGCAACACTTCCGTGCCCCAGATCGCGACCGGGATCACCGGGACGTCCGGATGACGACGGATCAACAAGCCCACACCGGGATGCGCCGGTTGCAGCTCCGCCGTTCGGCTGCGGGTCCCCTCCGGGAAGATCCCGACCAGCATTCCCTCGCTCAGGAGCTTTTCTGCATGGCGAAGAGCCTGACGGTCCGCGCGCCCGCGATCGACCGGAAATGCACCGGACTGCCGGACGAACCAGCGGATGACCGGGACACTGAACAGCTCCTTCTTCGCCATGAACAGGACCGGTCGGGTGAACGCCGCGATGATCAGCACTGGATCGGCGTTGTGCAAGTGATTGGCCGCCACGATCGCCGGACCGATCCGCGGGACATGCTCGAGCCCCTCGATGCGGAAACGAATCAGCACGCGGAGGAGCGGCACGACGAACACCCGTGCCGTGCGGAAGATGAGCGTCTTGATCTTACGGCAACGGGACAGTCGCCACGCCGGTGGAATCTGCTCCATGGTCCACACACCCGCAACGCTTGCGCACGATCGCCAGCACCGTCTCCACTACGTCGTCGATCGAGCGTCCGTCCGTGTCGACCACGATCGCGTCCGCCGCCGGTCGCATCGGCGCGACGGCACGAGTCGCGTCCCGCCGGTCGCGCTCAGCGAGTTCTGCGACGACCTCCTCGAACGACCGTTCGATCCCCCGTGCCGCCAACTCGCGCTGGCGACGTCGGGCACGCTCCTCCAACGACGCGTGGAGCCAGATCTTGACCGGGGCGTCGGGCATCACGACGGTGCCGATGTCGCGACCCGCCATCACGACACGACCATCGCGCGCGATGTCCCGCTGGACGCGCAGCAGTGCACGACGCACCGCCGGGTGCGAGGAGACGACCGACGCGAGCCGATCGATCTCCGGTGTACGGATCTGCCACGTCACGTCGCGTCCATCCAAGTGGACGTCGTAGAGGCGCCCGTCAGCGACCGAGGGAGGACCGACACGCACGGTCAACGCCTGCGCGAGCTCGGCCAGCCGATCGGCATCGTCGGGCGAAACACCCTGCTCCGACGCCACCAAGGCGAGCGCTCGATAGACCACCCCCGTATCGAAGTAGAGCGCACCGAGTCGTTTCGCGACTTCAGCGCCGACGGTACTTTTGCCCGACCCGGCTGGGCCGTCGATCGCGACGACGAACCTGCACGGCTCGACCACGGTTCCACTCCTGCCCTCTCGCAACCGGGCCAGCTGGACCCTCCGGCAGACCGACCGCGCGTCGCAAGGCCCCCAGTTCTTCCGGCGTCAGGTCACGCCACCGGCCCGGTGGAAGATCGCCCAGCGACACGGGACCGACGCGCACGCGGTGCAGCCGGAGCACCGGATACCCGACGCGCTCGAAGACCCGCCGGATGATGCGGTTCCGCCCCTCGTGGATCACGACCCGGTAGACGGTCCCTTCCGGCTCCGTGCGGAGCGCCTCGAGTCGGCGAATCTGTACCGGACGGCCATCGACCGGGACGCCACGCCGGAGCGCTTCCTCTACTTCTGGCGGGGGAAAGCCGTCGACGAGAACCTCGTATTCCTTCTCGAGTTCGTAGCGTGGGTGCGTGATGCGGTAGATGAGGTCGCCATCGTTCGTGAGCAACAGGAGCCCCGAGGAATCGCGATCCAGCCGCCCCACGGGCACGACGCGTTCCGGCACCTGAACCAGGTCGAGTACCGTCTTGCGCCCGTGCTCGTCAGACGTGGTCGTGATGTAGCCCACCGGCTTGTGAAGGAGAATGTACCGCCGCGGCTCAGGGCGCAACAGCTTCCCGTCGACTCGGATCTCCTGACGCTCTGGGTCGACCTTAGTCCCGAGTTCGCGCACGACGACGCCGTCCACCGTGACCCGCCCTGCTACGATGAGCTGTTCAGCCTTCCGCCGCGACGCGATTCCGTGCGCAGCCAGGACTCGTTGCAAGCGCTGCTCAGCCATGGTGCACCCTCACCCGCCTGGTCGCGCCTACCGCACGCCGTCCACGCGGATCAGCGGCACGACGAACAGCTCGACGGTTCCGAGGTGCAATCGTACCCTACCGGCGCGACGATTCGCATCTCTCTGGAACTCGATCGCCACACCGACCCTCGCGAGCTCCTCGACCGGCACGAGAACGGTCGGAACGAGCGCAGGAACGATCCCATCGGCCTCCAAGCGCGCCAGCTCCGGGAAGGAGCGACCGTCCAGCGTGATCCAGCGGTAGCGGGTGTCCAACCACTCGAGGATGGACTCAACGTCGACGTACCGATCGCGACTGCCGAGCACCACGACCACGACCGTGTCACTCCCCCGCTGGACCGCCAGAACGAGGCACTGCCCCGCCTCTGGGCTCGTGCCCGTCTTGACGCCGAGGACGTCGGCTCGACCGACCAAGAGGTTCGTGTTGGTCATGGTGATCGAACGGGCATGCGGCCCATCCACCGCGATCACTGCGCGCTCGGTGTCGACCATGACAGCCAGCACCGGATCGGCGAGGAGTGCAGCCGCCGCGATGGCGAGATCGCGGGCCGTGGTCACTTGTCCCGGTGCGTCCCGCCCGTCCGGATTCAGAAAACGCGACCGCATCATGCCTAGCCGGCGGGCTTCCTCGTTCATCGCTGCCACGAAAGCCTCGCGTGGCGCGATTCCAGCGAGCGTGAGGCGCTCGCCCCCCGCTCGCGCCAGCGCGCGCGCCGCATCTCCCGCTGACGCAACGAGCAGGGCAGTCAGGAGGTCGTGCACGCGGACCCGGTCACCGGGCCGAAGTCCTGCGTGACTGTAAACAGTCGGATCGACGAGGTCGTCCTCGGTGATGGTCACCCAGTCGTCTAGGGCCAGCACCTTGCGCGCCACGAGCGCTGTGATCAGCTTCGTCGTGCTCGCCGGTGCGAGCGGCTCGTCCGGAGCATGACTCCACAGTTCCGCTCCGACTGTGATATCGACGACGAAAGCAGCCCGTGCGCTCACGACCGGACCGCTCGTGTCTGAGGTGACGGTCTGCTGCTCGGCGCCGTCCGGCTGGAGGACTGTCGCACGCACCGCGTACGCGCCTGGCACCAGACCAGACAGCGTCGCCAGCAGCACAGCGATCGCCAACCACAGCTGACCGGCCTGGCACGCACCACTGCATGCGCGATACGCTATCCGGCGAGCAGTTTGGCGGCGAAGGAGGCGGTCGTGGAAACCAGCAGGTCCCGGGCGCTGCGAGCCAGCGTCGAGAACGCGGTGGAATACCTTCCTGTCGAGAGCTTGGAGACGATGGCCGAACGGTTGGGAGTCCCACCGGAGGAGATCGCCAAGCTGGACGCCAACGAGAACCCGTTCGGCCCACCGCCGGCCGTCGTCGCAGCCTTGGCTTCGGTGACGGATCTGCATCTCTATCCGGATCCCGATCAGCGACGCGCTCGTCGCGCGCTCTCCGACTATACCGGTGCACCGATCGAACGGATACTGCTCGGGAACGGTTCGGACGAATTGCTCGATCTCATCCTGCTCGCGACGATCGAACCCGGCGACGAGGTCCTCGTTCCGGTACCGAGCTTCGGCGTCTACCTCTCTCGGCCACCACTCTTCGGTGCCCGAGTCGTCACCGTGCCGCGTACCGCTTCCTTCGACCTCGATCTCGACGCGCTGGAGCGCTCCATCTCACCGCGGACCAAACTCCTCTTCCTCGCCTCGCCGAACAACCCGACGGGGAATCTAGTGACCGCCGACGAACTCGAGCGCCTCGCTCGCACCGGCATTCTCATCGTCGTCGACGAAGCGTACTACGAGTTCGCTGGAACGACGCTGCAGGCGTTTACCGAGCGGTACGACAACGTCCTCCTGCTGCGCACCTTCAGCAAGTGGGCCGGATTGGCTGGCCTGCGTATCGGTTACGGCATTTTCCCACCCGCCATCGCACGCGCGCTCTGGCGCGTCAAACAGCCGTTCAATGTCAACGCTGCTGCGCAAGTCGCCGTCGAAGCCGCACTGGCCGACCGGGAGTGGCTGATGGAGCGCGTCGCAGTCGTGCGGCGCGAACGCGACCGTCTCTACCACGGGCTTCAGCGCTTCTCCTTCTTGCAGCCGTACCCCTCGCACGCCAACTTCGTCCTCTGCCGGGTACACGACGGCCGCGCCCATGAACTCCACGCCCACCTCCTCCGCGCCGCGATCGTCGTCCGCCGTTACGACGACGAGTGGCTCCGCGACTACCTCCGCATTACCGTCGGAACGCCAGAGCAGGTCGACCGAGTGCTGGCAGCACTCGAGACCTTCCCTGCCTGAGCCAGGAAGGACAGCCGATGGACACCACGAGCCGAGTCGCCAGAATCGAACGGACGACCGCCGAGACCGCTATCAGCCTGGAACTGGCCGTCGATGGCTCCGGGCGAGCGAGCATCGACACCGGGATCGGCGCGCTCGACCATTTTCTCACCCTGTTCGCCCGTCACGGCCGTTTCGATCTCACCGTCCATGCCCGGGGTGATCTCCACGTCGATGCGCATCATACGGTCGAAGACGTTGCCATCTGCCTCGGGCAGGCCTTTCGCCGCGCCCTAGGCGACTGGCGCGGCCTCCGGCGGATGGCCGACGCTGCTGTCCCCATGGACGAGGCACTCGCCCACATCGCCGTCGACTTGAGCGGACGCGGCTCCTTCGTCCACCGCGACCCGTTCCCGCCTGGCGCGGTGGGGCAACTGGAATGCGACCTCGTCCGTCACTTCCTCGAGACGTTCGCCCGCGAGGCGCGCATCACCCTGCATCTCGTCACACTGTACGGGCAGAACACTCACCACCAGGTGGAGGCGATCTTCAAGGCGCTGGCGCGGGCGCTCGACCGGGCCACCGAGATCGACCCGCGCATCGCAGACCAGGTGCCCAGTACCAAAGAACGGTTGGAAATCGACGGCTGAGAAGACCCGTCAGGGCAGCCGCAAGGCCCGGCGCTGAGCGGTCATGAGCTCGCTGATACCGCGTTCAGCCAGTTCGAGCAGTCGCTCGAGCACGTCGCGGCCGAACGGTTGACCTTCCGCGGTCCCCTGCAGCTCGACGAACTCGCCTCGGTCGGTCATCACGACGTTGAAGTCGACTTCCGCCACGCTGTCCTCGGCATACTCCAGGTCCAGCCGCGGCTCGCCACCCACGACCCCGACGCTGACCGCCGCCACTTGTCGCACGATGGGCAGGTACGAGAGCTGCTCGCTGTCGACGAGACGCCGGAGCGCGAGGTACAGAGCGACCCATCCACCGGTGATGGCCGCGGTGCGGGTTCCCCCGTCAGCACGGAGGACGTCGCAGTCGATGATGACCGTGCGTTCGCCGAGCGCGGTCAGATCGACCGCTGCGCGCAGCGACCGACCGATCAGGCGCTGGATTTCGGCGGTTCGGCCACCAGGTCCGCTCCGCTCACGCGGGATCCGCTCGCGCCCGCTCCGCGGCAACATCCCGTACTCGGCTGTGATCCACCCCTGGCCACTGCCGGCGAGGAAGCCTGGTACCCGTTCTTCGATCGTCGCCGCACACAGGACGTGTGTGTTCCCCAGCATGATGAGTGCCGAGCCCTCAGCGTACGGAAGGTAGTCCGGCACGATCTCCACCGGTCTGAGCTCGTCACTCGCGCGGTCGCGGCGAAGCGGGATCTCCATCGTACTCACCCACGCGCTCCTCGCTCTTCGACTGCGTGTCCGTTGCCGCCCGCCGCCGTGCTCGCAAAGCCGCGAGTCGTTCTCGCAAGCGAGCCTCCCAGCCGCGGTCAGTCGGAGCATAGTATTGCCGGTCACGCAAGCGTGGTGGCAAGTACTCCTGACGGCCGATGCCGTCGGGCTCGTCGTGCGGGTAGCGATACCCTGCGCCGTAGCCCAGCTCCCGCATGAGTGCCGTCGGCGCGTTGCGCAAGTGCAAGGGGACCGGGTCGTTGCGGGTCTCGGCGACGTCGCGTCGCGCTGCCTCGTACGCCCGGTACAACGCGTTCGACTTCGGCGCCAGCGCCAGATAGACGGCCGCCTGAGCGAGCGCCAGCGCCCCTTCCGGCATCCCGACGAAGTGGACCGCTTGCTGGGCCGCCACAGCGACGACCAACGCGTGGGGGTCAGCCAGGCCGATGTCCTCACTCGCGGCACGCACCAGGCGGCGGGCGATGAACAAGGGGTCCTCGCCGTTTTCCAACATCCGCGCCAGCCAGTAGAGTGCCGCGTCCGGATCCGAACCGCGGATCGCCTTGTGCAGCGCCGAGATGGTGTCGTAGTGCGCGTCGCCAGCTCGATCGTAGACACTCGCCCGACGCATCGCCGCTTGCCGGACGGTCTCGAGCGTCACCCGTCCCTCGTGCGCGCTCAGTACGGCCAGCTCGAGCGTGTTGAGTGCCGTCCGAGCGTCGCCGTTGGCCAGGTTCACGAGCGCCTCCAAGGCGTCTGGATCGACGGCGACAGGACGGTCTCCCAAACCGCGCTCGCGATCGGTCAGCGCGCGTTGGAGGATCGCTCGGATCGCCTCGTCCGACAGCGGCTCCAGGACGACCACGCGACAGCGCGACAGGAGCGTTTCATTCACCTCGAAGGACGGGTTCTCGGTCGTGGCACCGATCAGCACGATCGTCCCGTCCTCGACTGCCGGCAACAGGGCATCCTGCTGTGCCCGGTTGAAACGATGGATCTCGTCGATGAAGACGACTGTGCGCTGACCGTAGTGCCCGAGCCGTTCCTTCGCCTCCTGTACCGCACGTCGGACATCGTTGACCGTCGCGGTCACTGCGGACAGCGCGACGAAGGCTGAGCGCGTCCGTTCGGCGATCACGCGTGCGATCGTCGTCTTCCCGCACCCAGGCGGCCCCCACAGGATCAAGGACACCAACCGGTCTTCTTCGATCATCCGACGGAGGACACTGCCGGGGCCGAGCACGTGTTCTTGCCCGACGATCTCGTCCAAGGTGCGCGGCCGCATCCGCTCTGCGAGCGGCGCGAACTGACGCTGCAACTCTCGCTGGCGAGCTGCAAAGAGGTCTTCCATCCCAGACGCCTTCACGCCCCTCAGTTCGCGCTGAGCCATCGACTTTCCGGCGTACCCGGCTCTTCGATCGCTTGCTCCAACGTGGCCAGCTCACGCTCGACGTCTTCCGCCGTCCGAAGACCGCGCGACACCAGTCCGGCGACGCAGTGCAGTATCTCCTCGTTCCCCACCTCGTTTGCCAGTTCAGCGGCCAGTTCCTCGAGCGAGGTGAGATCCCGCTCGTCGAGTAGCTCGAGCACTTCCTCGAGGAGTTCGAGGCGCAGGAGCGCCTCGTAGAGTTCACCCTCGCCCAGAGTATTCACAACCCACCTCGCATCCGCAGCATGCTCCACACGATGACGACGAGCGCGACGGCAGCCACAGCACTGTACTCGAGCACCGTGCGCCAGCCGAGCGTCCGCTCGACCCGCGCGACCACGAAACCGGCCAGACAATGGAACAGTACCAGCAAGACTGCGCCACCGAGCCAGCCGGTCGCCGGCCAATAGTTCAGGACCCAGGTGGCCTCAGCGAGAACCATGCCACCGACCATCGCATAGAGGACCCGACGATCCAGCTGCACGTCAGCCGCCTCGGTCAACTGGAGGAAGAACACCGAGCCGAGTAGGAAAATCGCCGTCGCCGAATACAAACTCCGCAACTTGTGCACGTAGATCATGGCGAAGACCACGAACGCCAAGCAGTAGAGCAGAAAGGTGAACGCGATACGGCCGAAGGTCCGTACCCGCGGTTGAGGGTCGTACAGCGCGAGACGAGCCAGCGACCCGGTCAGCAACGCGACGAAGCCGAAGAACACGACGGCGAGCCCAGCGAGCCCGGAATGGTAGGCGCACAAGAGCAACGCCCCAGCGACGAGGGTGACGAACGGGTACCCCCAACTGGTCGGCCACTCCGGCACAGCCTCGTAGCGAACACCCCGGCGACTGGCCGTGGCCGCTGCGACCTGGGGGGTCGGGTCGAGCACCTGAAAGGCCACCGTGCCGAGCACCCACACGAGCAGCGCGGCCAACCAGAAGGCGCGTCCCTGCGGTTCCAGCAGCGGCACGAGCCCCAACGGTGGTTGCACCCGGTAGGCGACCACTGCCAGCAGTGCGAGCAACGCAGCGCCGACGAGACTCGCAGCGGTGAGGCGGGTGACGACCGGTCGCGTCATCGGTCGCCCTCATGACACTGCCGGTACAGGAGCGGACGCTCGCCCGCAGCCCTGAGCCGCTCGAGCCGCCCTCGACGCGTCGCAGCCGCCAGCACGTCGAGGATCGCCTCTGCGGCGGGCACGGCATCGGGTTCGGCAGCCGGGGGCGGCAAGCGACACTGCCCAGTCGCCGCAGCGCGAAGGACCTGGTGAAGTTCGTCGCGGTCACGGATCCACCGTGCCACACCGGCCCGCACCATGGTCTCGGCATTGAACCGGCCGTGGCCGGCGATAGGACGGTAGAGGAGAATCGGCAAGCGCCGCGCGATCGCCTCCAAGCAGGTGATGCCGCCTGCATTCTGCACCAGGCAGTCTGCGGCAGCCATGAGTGTCGGCATGTCGTCCCTCCAGCCGAACACGTGCACCCAGGGCCGCTCGCGATGCTCATACTGCAGACGAGTGACCAGATCGCTGTTCTTGCCGCAAACGACAACGGTGCGAACCCTACAGGCGCTCACGTCGCGGACGATCTCCTCCACCTGTCCGATACCCCACGCGCCTGCCGCGACGAGTGCGACGAACTCGTGATCCACCCAACCATACTGTCGCCGCGCCCAGGTGCGATCCACTGGCTCGCGGAAGGCTACCCGGACGAGCGGCCGCATGACTCGGACCTGGCCGTTCGCTTCCGTGACCTGTGCCGCTGATACGGTCGAAGGCACGAGGTGGAGATCGATACCCGGTGCCGTCCACAGCCGGTGCACCCCGTAATCGGTTATGACGGCGACTGCAGGGGCGTCCAGCCGTCGCTCGAGTCGCAGCTGACCGAGCGCCTGCGTGACCAAGGGATAGGTCGAGACGACGATGTCCGGACGCAGCCGCCCCAACAACTGTTCGAGCGTGTCCGCCGCCAGACCGCAGTAGACCGTCCGCCAGAAACGTGTCCAGCGTGGCTGGTGCGACGACCAGAACTGCCAGTCGTACAACCACGGCGCGTAGCGGAGCTGCACCGGGTACGCCCAGGCGAAGTAGCGGCTCAGTAACGGGGTCGCCACCGCGAAGCCGTCGAGCACCGTAACGTGGCAGCCGAGCGCTTCCAGGTCGTGGCGAAGGACAGCCGCAGCTGCGTTGTGCCCACCACCGATCGAGGCCGAGAGGATCACGACGTGAGGCCGTACATTCGGAAAGTGGAACGACTGCAGCACGTGCCGCAGATGACGAAGACGTCGCTGTCGTTGTGTCGCGCCGCCGACGACCAGCGCTCCCGCAGCTCCGAGCAACAGCCAGTCAGCTAGCACGTGCTCTACTCCGTTCGTGCACCGGCCCAGCCCTCGTTCCACCGCGAGTGTCGCTGTTCGGCGGCTCGGCGTCAACGATTCCGCCGAGACGAGAGGCGCGCAGTCAACCTTCCCGGAGCACCTGTTCGATCGATTCCGGGTCGAGCGCTCCCCGCCTGAGGACCCGCACAGTTCCCTCGTCCAAGGCGACCACGGTCGAGGGGATACCACCCGGGGTCCTTCCGCCATCGACGTAGAGGTCGACCGCCTCGCCGAGTGCGGTGATCGCTTCCTCGACCGTGCACGCCTCGCGCTCACCCGAACGGTTGGCCGAGGTCGTCGCGACCGCTCCACCGGCGGCGCGGATGATCGCCAGCGCGACGGGATGATCGGGCATGCGCAGTCCGACCGCCGCCGTATCGCGCACGATCTCCGCCGGGAGCCACGGCTGCGCGGGCACGACGATCGTCAACGCACCTGGCCAAAAACGCCGCGCCAGTCGGAGCACCGCTTCGTTCACTTCCCGCGCCAACCGCTCCAGCTGGTCGAGGTCGGCGATGAGGACAGGGATCGGCCGGTCGAGCGGGCGCCCCTTCGCGACGTAGAGGCGTGCTACCGCATCAGGGCGGTCGACCGCTGCACCGACCCCATACACCGTGTCAGTCGGAAAGACCACCAGACCGCCGTCGCGGAGCACTTGCGCCGCTTCCTCCACTGCAGCGGGATCCTCAGCCCGGACCACGCGCACAGGTTCAACTCCCTCCGTCACTGAGCTCAGCCTTGATCCGCTCCGCCAGCGCACGACTGATCCCGGGCACAGCCGCGATCTCGTCGACGCTCGCCTGCCGGATCCCTTCGACGGAGCCGAAGCGCCGCAGGAGTTCCCTCCGCCGCCGCGGGCCGACGCCGGGAATCTCGTCCAGCACCGAGCGGAGAGCCGTGCGCGTCCGTCGTGCCCGATGGAACGTCACCGCGAAGCGGTGTGCCTCGTCGCGGATCCGCTGGACGAGGAACAGCGCTTGCGAATCCCGCGGCAGGACGATCGGCGCACTCCGCCCCGGCACATACAGCTCCTCGTGCTCCTTCGCCAGCGCAGCCACCGGCAGCGCCAGACCGAGCGACGCGAGCGCCTCGCGGGCCGCATTGAGCTGCCCTTTGCCACCGTCGATCAAGACCAGGTCAGGAAGCGTCTGCCAGGCCTCTGTCTGCTCGCCAGCGAGCGCCCGCCGGTAGCGCCGGAGAATGGCTTCGCGCATGGCAGCGAAGTCGTCCTGCCCTTCGACAGTCTTGATCTGGAACTTGCGGTAGTCGCTCTTCTTCGGTTTCCCGTGCTCGAAGACGACCATGCTGGCGACGACGTTCGTCCCCTGGAGCTGCGAGACATCGAAGCACTCGATACGACGCGGCAGCCGGTCCAGCCGCAAAGCCTCCGCGAGCTCCTCCAAGGCCAGCGTCGTGCGCTGCTCGTCGTTCAACCAGCGGACGCGGTACTGCTCGAGATTCTGCTGGGCGCTCTTGGCGATCATCTCCACCAGCTCTCGCCGCAGCCCAGCGGACGGCACAGTAAGGCAGACCGGCTCACCGCGTCGCCGAGCCAGAAAGTCGCTGACCGTTTCCATCTCGTCCAGCGGGTACTGCAGCACGAGTTCGGGCGGGATACTCGAGGCCTGTGCGTAGTACTGTTGCACGAAGGAGGTCAGAATGGCGCTCGGCGGATCGTCCACTCGTGCCCCGACCATGAGATAGTGCTCCGAACCCAGCAGCTTGCCGTTGCGCACGAACCCGACCTGGACGCACGCGTCCCCACCGGCGCTCTGCGCGACAGCGAGGACATCGAACGACTCGTTCGTCCCGGTCACGATCTTCTGCTGCTGCAGCACGTGTTCGATCGCACGCAGTTCGTCCCGGAGGCGGGCAGCCCGCTCGAAGTCCAGCGCCTCCGCAGCGGTCACCATCTCCTCGCGGAGCCGCGCGATGACGTCGTCAGCCCGTCCCTCCAAGAACAACACGACGTTCTCGATGACCTTGCGGTACTCCTCCTGCGAGACGGCCCCGATGCACGGGCCGACGCAGCGGCCGATGTGGTAGTAGAGACAAGGGCGCGAGGCCGTCCCGGTGATCTCGATGTCGCAGGCACGGTACGGAAACAATCGTTTGAGCAGGTCCAGCGTGCGGTGCACCGCCCCGGCGCTCGGGTAGGGCCCGAAGTACCGGCTACCGTCCTGCACGACCCGGCGCGTGGCGATGACGCGTGGAAACGGTTCGTTGGTGACGCGGATGAAGGGGTACGTCTTGTCGTCCCGCAGCATGATGTTGTACCGCGGGCGGTACCGCTTGATGAGCTCGTTCTCGAGGATGAGCGCTTCCGTCGGTGTGTCGGTCCGGATGACCTCGAAGTCAGCGACGTGCTCGACCAGTTCCCGCGTCTTGGCATCCATCCCCGCTTGCGACCCGAAGTAGGAACGCAGGCGGTTGCGCAGGGAGCTCGCCTTCCCGACGTAGATCACGCGCCCCTGCGCGTCCTTCATGAGGTAGACGCCCGGCGCCGACTCCAGCGCGGCCAGACGGTCCCGCAGTTTCTCCAAGCGTTCGCCCGTCGTACGCTGTGCCATCGCTCGGCAGATCAGTCGAAGTCCAGCAAATCCTCGAGAAAGTGACGCAACTTCTTCTTGCGGTACTTCCGCGGGTCGCGCGGCTCCGGATCGTCGTCCCAGTCAGGCGGTTCCCGGTAATAGGAACGCTCGGCGCGGATCAACTGCTCCAGCTCTCCTCGATCCAAAAAGACCCCGCCGCATTCCTCGCAGCGCTCGAAGACGACGCGATGTCGCTCGACCGTCCGCATGCGCCCCAAACACTTGGGGCAGACCAGAGTAGCCATCGCACGCTCCTGTCCGCCACCCGATCCACGTGCGCGCCCCTTTAGGATACCACCGGGCACTTGCCACTTTCGTCAACGCTCGTCACTGGTCAATTCGGTCACCCGCCGTTGAACGAGGGGCTACAGTCCCCTTTCCGAACGCTGCCACTCTCGGCACAGCTCTCCCCTGCGTCACCCACTGGGAGCGGGCACCCTGACAGTCAGAGGCACGTTCAGCATAGCTGAACTCTTACCTTGCCGCATTATGGCTAAAGTCTTACACTGCGGGTGGCACGGGGAGCGACTCCAGGGGGAGCGCTGTCCGGGAGTCGAGACGTTACCGCGGACGGTAACGTCGAAGGAGGCCGGTCGCGTTCCCCAGTATCCGTGTGCAGTGCGTGGTTACTCGATACGCAGGGAGGCAGGTTCCATGTCCAGCGGTACGGCGAGGAATCTCCAAGAGATCCTCAACCAGGTCCCGAACATCCAGGAGTACCTGTACAACAACCAGACCGGCGCCCGCGT